>ENA-UEQW01000115-UEQW01000115.1-human-gut-metagenome-genome-assembly--contig:-NODE-115-length-75100-cov-46.723511_pt1 | contig 75100 bp, 56 predicted proteins | sample MGYA00242947_ERZ507947 | MGnify/ENA primary metagenome ERZ507947 (study PRJEB26167, sample SAMN06115421) | human gut metagenome | host: Homo sapiens | place: China:Guizhou | collected 2015-03-17... | reverse complement strand
CTCCGTTTTCTCGCAAAATACAGAGATATACACTATCTTTGTGCACATCAAGCCCTGCTACAGTTTTCATAAGCTTTGAATTTAATTATTAATTAGGCGTTAGAGCCTATTTTCCCACAAATATATGGGATTTTGGCAACATTTGCCAATAGAAAACTGAAGCGGGCTTGATTTTTGTTTTGCTGTGGTTCCTTTTTTATCTCGTGGGCATGTGATTGAAAATTCTCATCTTAATTTCTATTAAAGCCTATGGCTATCAAGACGGAAAAGTTAACAGTAAAAATTTTGTTGGAGAAGCTATTACCGACCAAAATGGGAACTTTAAATTTGCATCCGATACAGATATTTATGGTGATTATTTAGTACAATTTAAGGTCCAAAACACTCACAAAGGGACTAACACATGGTGCAAACTACACCTTGACCGTTGGCTTACTCCAGCACTACTTCCCTTTATGGAAGATATGATGACCATTCACCCTTATAATAATAATGAGCAGCAGAGTTCTATTAATCATCCTGACAATCAGAAGGTTAAGTACTTTCAATGGACCGATACCATTCTCCCCTACAAAGTATCTAACCTAAAAGCTGCCACTGTTCATGCTAAAAGGAAATATAAGGGCTTTACAGGCACACGCTACACATGGAATGGCGGTGTTGATAATGGCATACACGCATCTCTTACTTATTACAATATAAAAAGAGAATGTGAGCGATTTCGTGATTTCGGCATCAACGATTTAAATTTATTCTCTTTTCTCAAAATTGTTGACCTTAAATGTAAGTATAACAATATAAAAGATGTCAATGGCATAGGGAACTCCATGAAAAGGCTTTCGTTAGGAGATATTTATTTCAACAGCAGCGAAGATTACAAATTTGATTCAAGTAACAATTTTGAAAGGAACGCCGCTAATTTTAACGAAACGGATATTGAAATACCCTCCTCTTTTAATTTCGGAGAAAAGCCTAAAATATCACTTCGTTACAAAAAGAAAGTATATTTGATCAATAATCATCCATACGCATTATTATTAAACAATGAGGAGACCGATGATTTCTTTGACGAAGAGAATAATATAATGTGTAAAGATTTTGAAGCTGTAACCATTGTCAGATATGAAGAGTTTGCAGATAACCTTTCGGGGAAATACAAAAGAAATAGCAGAGGAAAAGATGCTGATAATATCGATTTAGTCGACTACATCTATTTTTATGAACGCCCTGACGAATATAGAACACGCACCAAAAAAGGTGTTGAATTTAGACATGTTCAAGGTTTTACCTCTCAAATAAAATTCTATTCTCCCAATTATCGCAAATTCGACCTTCCTTCCGTCAATGACATACGCCGTACATTGCTTTGGATGCCACAAGTTAAAACGAATGAGAAAGGTGAAGCTACGCTCATCTTTTTCACTAATTCACGTGAAGCCGAAACGCTTGATATTAGTATCCGTGGAATCACAAAAGAAGGCCAATTTATTGATTGGAACTAATCAACCATAGATAGTAGATATGTAAAATTGTTTTTCTATTTATGCCACGCACAGATTTAAACACGAATTGTCGCGCAAGGCGAATGCCGAATAGCAAGTTTGCTTGATAATGATGCTAGGCCTAACCGACAATTCGTGTTTCAATGAAAAGAATACTTCTCTACTTTGACTATATATTTTTTTTAAATAAGTCATGATATGGATTATACTGAAGTTGATATGAAATGGTATATTACAGAAACATATCGAGACGCTCATCGCGTAAACTGTCTTCAAAGTGGAAATCTAATGTATTGCGAAACGAAAGATGTTGAATGCGATCCCTTAGAGTACGAAAGTTCACTTGAAAGATAATGAAGTCGTCTAAACTTTTCTGACGAAGATTATATTTAAAATTTTATCTCTTCTAAATTCAATCTTTACCTTTCTTTTTGACCGCTTTTTGACCTTTCATCGGTCGTGTAGCTCGCTACACTCCCTCTTCAAGGCCAAAAATCGATTCAAAAATAAAGGCAAATCTTGAATTTCATAAAAGTTTAGACGACTTCAATAATAGAGACAAGTTCTCTACACACTATTGAGTATATTTACCATAAGACACCAAAGTGTATGATGAAGATGTATAAATATAGATCTCTGTGTATCCTCTTATTTTTGCTCTGCACCTTGCTGAACACCAGCACCCATGCACAATCACTGCATGAACAAACGGAGCAACTCTTTGAAAAGTTTAAAACAGCTGCACAATTTGACTATAAATATCCTCGTGAAAAAGTGTATGTTCATTTTGATAACACAGCTTACCTTACGGGCGATACCATTTGGTACAAAGCATACGTAGTACGTGCATCATCGCTCAAACCCACTACACTCAGTAAAGTGCTTTATGTTGAACTACTTAATGCAGACGGACAAAACGTTGTTAATCAAGTTCTCAGAATTGACAGCATGGGCACGGCTCAAGGAGCTATTCCATTAGGTGATACCGTTTACCCAGGTTACTACGAAGTGAGAGCCTATACACGTGAAATGGTGAATTGGGGAAAGTATGCTTGTTTCTCACGTGTACTACCTGTCTTTACTGACGAGAATCCACAACACAAAAAGCAACATGGGTTAGACCTTGACCTTTCACAACTCTCCATTCCACTACCAGAGCCTCGTAAAACGGTTACCATAGGACAACCACGCCCTTATGGCATGACGACAAACAAAAAACGAATGCTCGACTTCTATCCCGAAGGCGGAGAACGCGTTAAGGGCGTAGAACAACTTATTGCTTTTAAACTTACTGATGGTACAGGACTTCCTGTTGAAGACACGCTCTCTATTTTTTATGCTAATGGACGATTGTGTACGACCACACAACCTTTACACGATGGGATGGGGACGTTCCTTCTACCTGCCGACTTTGACAAAGGCTATGCACGCATTAATGGCATCAAAAACAGTCAAATCGATTTGCCCAATTGCACTGCTGATTACTATTTAGGAGTGACTGAACATAGTAGTGAAGGAATCACCATTAAAGTAACTGCTGCAGACAGCATTTGCGAGCAACATAAACTTTTAGCTATTGCACTCTTTAATCGCGAAAATGCCTGCTTCTTTGACACACTTACTGTCAACCCGCAAACAGGAACTGAACTTTTCATTCCCAACAAAGCCCTTCGCGCGGGGGTGAGTCGCTTCGAACTTTTCAACATCGAGGGACAGGGACTTGCGACACGATTAGTTTGGAATCCGCTCAATCAGCGTGAAGCTGCACACAAAGTTTCACTACAAGTTAAACAAAACCAACGCGCATACGATCCCTTTAGTCCCGTAGCATTAGTACTTAAAGCCACACGTGGTGACGGAAGTATCGTAAAGAATGCCAACCTTTCTGTGGCTGTACGCGACGAAGCGAGCAACATTATCACCACCACCGATGGGGGTATTGAGGCCAGCATGTTGTTAGCTTCTGAACTGCGTGGTTATATTCATCGTCCTGATCGTTACTTTGAACGCAATGATGCCGCACATCGCTTCATGCTCGATCTCCTCATGTTGGTACAAGGGTGGCAAGCGAACTCTTTTGATGTGATGTGTCAACGCGATAGTTTCGCGCTTCGTCAGCCCATTGAAGATAGTTTGTTGATTAAAGGTACACTTTACAAGTACAACAACAAGAAGGAACCTTACCCCAATATTTATATCAACCTTATGGGATATGCATACAACGATGGGAAGGTGGGTACTACTGGCATTGAGGCACAAACCAAAACTGACAACAAAGGGCATTTCGCTTTTGAAGCGAAAACGGAATTGAAAGGAGACTTCTTAGTTACCTTCAAACTTCGGGACGAGAATAACAAGCGCAAATGGAGCAAACTTTCGCTTGACCGTTGGTTTGCTCCCCCACTCTGCCCTATCAGAGGCCCACAACTGAGCCTGCAGCCGTACGAATATGCCACAAACAACCCCAATTACACAAACACTGCTGCCGATACAAAGGAGGCTGATCTGTTTGAGTGGAAAGACACGATTAAGACCTTTCGCTTTTCGGTGCTTAAGCCTGCCGAAGTCGTGGCACATGTCAAAAAATACAAAGGACTACAAGGCGGCCGTAGCACCTTTAATGGTGGCGAGCGAAATGGAATTAAACACTGCGTAACCTACTATAACGTGCAGCGTGAATGCGAACGCCTGAGAGATTTCGGTATTAATGACTTAGACATTTTCCAATTTTTCGACATTATGAATTGGAAACTAAGTTATAACGGAAGCGACTACACCATGGACTCTTCTCAAATAACTTCAAATATGGCAACTTATGCGGAAGAATACTATACACTTACTAATAGTAAGGTAGAAAATGCCATAAATAGTCATTCACATAATAATTCTACAAATAGTCAAAGCTTAAGCAACAACGAAGTGACTCAAAATAATGACGAAGATATAAATAATAATGATAATCCAAGTGAGAACGAAGATAATACACTACTGAGTTTTACGATTAAAGGACACAATTACACCGTTTACGTTAACAATCTTCCTCCATCGGTTTTCTTTCGAGATGAGGATGATAAGCTCTGCTCAAACTTCAAATCTGCTTCTATCGTTAAAAGCAATTTGCGCATTGATGGTGTAAGCGGTGAAGAGAAGCGTTTTAGTAACGAAAAAGACAAAATTTATTTGTTTCTAAGCTCCGATGAATATAGAAGGCGCACAGGGCGTGGCAAAGAGTCACGTCAAATTCAAGGATTTACGCCTGCCATTAAATACTATTCGCCCAACTATCGAAAGTTTGATTTGCCCTCAAAGAACGATACACGCCGTACGCTCTTGTGGTCACCACAGATTAAGACAAACGACAAGGGCGAAGCAACTATCATACTCTTTACCAACGCTCGCGAGAACGAAACACTTGATATCAGCGTGCGCGGCATCACAGAAGAGGGGGAACTGATTAATTGGAACTAAAAGAAACTACTTTTGAAGACCTACTTAATCAAAATCGAATTATAAGTAACACGTCGTTTAATTCAAAAGAATATGCTAAAACATATATTGATTACATTATCATGCTTATTGATTTCTTTATCTTCAATAGGCCAATCCTTATCTGATCAAACGACACAACTCTTTGAAAAATTCAAAAAAGCAACTCGTTTTGACTATAACTACCCACGCGAGAAAGTATACCTGCACTTTAATAGCTCAAGTTATCTGCAAAACGATACTATATGGTATAAAGCTTATGTAGTACGTGCATCTTCACTAAAACCAACTACACTAAGCGGAGTCCTATATGTTGAACTATTAAACGCTGACGGACAACAAATTACTAAACAAACACTTAAAATTGATAGTATGGGAACGGCACAAGGTGCCATCGTACTACCCTACTATGCTTATGGCGGATATTATGAAATATTAGCTTATACACGCGAAATGATTAATTGGGGGCGTGCTGCATGCTTCTCACGTGTACTACCTGTTTTTACAGATGCAAACCCTCAACACAAAAAAGAAAAAGGATTGAACCTGAACCTTTCTCAATTATCACTTCTAACACCAGCCCCACGCAAAAATCCGACTATAGGGAAACCACGCCCCTACATAATGACAAGCAATAAAAAACGTTTTTTAGATTTTTATCCTGAAGGTGGAAATCGCGTAAACGGAGCATCACAGCGAATTGCATTCAAATTAACGGATGGCATGGGACTAGCAGCCTATGATAGCATAACTATTTATTACGCTAATGGAAAAATATGTACAAAAGCTCAGCCAGAACATGACGGCATGGGTTCCTTTGAATTACCCGCTGATTTTTCAGAAGGGTACGCACAGGTTCAATCCATTCGATCTAAGAAATATGAGTTACCCAACATTCATGCAGCGTACGCCATTTCAGCTAACATTAATAACGAAGGGCTTGACATTCAAATTATAGCTAATACGAATAGTATTAAAAGGAATGAGCTTCTTGCTTTAGCTATCTTTAACCGCGAAAATGCATGCTTCTTTGACACAATCACTGTACATGAAAATGCTAATTCTCGCTTTATACCTATTAACGCACTACGCGGTGGAGTCAATCGTATAGAACTTTATAATTGGAAGGGGCAGAGTCTATCAACACGTCTCTTTTGGGCACCATTCACATCTATTGATAGTACTCGTTTCGTGCATCTTGAAGTTCTTCAGAATCAACGTGAATATAAAGCCTTTAGCCCTGCCGTCGTAGTTGTACGTGCAAAAGACAAACATGGTAACGCCATCGCCAATGCTAACCTTTCATTTGCAGCACGTGATGAAGCAACTACTTTACTTGACAATGCCGATGGGGGCATTGGCGGAAATTTACTCTTAGCATCTGAATTACGTGGATATATTCATCGTCCTGACTTGTACTTTGCGAAAAAGGATGCAGCTCATAGACGTATGATAGACCTTCTTATGATGGTACAAGGTTGGTATGCCAATTCTTTCGACACAATGTGTCAAAAAGATACGTTTCAATTATTACAACCTATCGAGAACAAATACTTGATCAAAGGTACACTTTATTCATACAATAGACGCAAACCCTTACCTCATACCAAAATTGATATAAAAGCTTATGGATATCAAGACGGCAAAATAAATGAAAAGAATTTTGAAGGGAGTACCATTACTGACAACCATGGATCTTTTAATTTTGTTGCTAATACGGAAGTTAAAGGGGACTATATTATACAGTTTAGAATTAGTTCTGACACAAATAATCCACAAAAAAAATGGTGTAAAATTTTTCTTGATCGTTGGCTAACCCCTCTTCTATACCCTTTAACTGGAGAAGAACTGACCATACATCCATATATCTATAACGAAAAGCAAACATTAATCAACCAATCCAATAATAATGAGAATAAAAACAATGTAAAATATTTCGAATGGACAGACACTATACTACCCTATAAAGTCAGTAACCTTAAAGCCGCCACAGTACACGCTCATAAAAAGTATAATGGATTTACAGGTACACGCTACACATGGGACGGAGGTGTCAATAAGGGTATACGGGCTTCGCTTACTTACTATAACATACAAAGAGAATGCGAACGCTTTCGCGACTACGGATTAAACGATTTAAACGTTTTTGCTTTTCTTAAGCTCGTTGACTTAAAGTGTAAATACAATTCCCCAAAAGATGCCACGGGAATAGGAACTTCTTTGCAACGACTATCCATAGGAGACATTTATTCTCAAGCCAATGAAAGTTTAGTTTCTGATATTGAAGGGAAGTCAAGCATAAGTTCTTCATTTTTAGAAAGTTTCGGTGCTGATGGCAACACACCATTTGACGAGAAAGAAAAGCCAGATAAAGATAGAAAAACGGGGTTGTACATTATCAACGGGCATGAATACCGCCTATTGTTAAACAACGACTTAACTTCCACCTATTTTGACGAAGAACTTAACACGCTTTGCAAAGACTTTGAATCTGTAACGATTGTCCGGAGCGATATGTTTGCAGACAATCTCTCTGGCAAATATAAAAGAAACAATAGAAGTAAAGATGCTGATAATATTGATCTTACTGACTATATTTATTTCTATGAATGCTCCGACGAATATCGAACACGCAATCAAAAAGGCATTGAGTTTCGCCACCTACAAGGTTTTACACCTGAAATAAAATTTTATTCGCCTAATTATCGTAAATTCGACCTTCCAACGGAAAAAGACGTTCGACGGACACTGCTTTGGGCACCTCAAATCATGACAAATGAGAAAGGGGAAGCAACTCTTATATTCTTCACCAACTCGCGTGAAAGTGAAACCCTTGATATTAGTATACGAGGTATCACAGCAGACGGACAATTTATTGATTGGAACTAATCAACTCTTGAGTAGATAAGAAATTGACTCCTATTCAGTTTTACACGACACTCAAATTTTAACACGGATTGTCGTACATGGCACAAATGGCAAACGCCAAGTTACTTGAACGCTATGCTGAGCCAAGTTGGCAATCCATGTAAAGAATGCGAGCCTTTAATTACAGAAAGTTAAGCATAACATGCCATAAAACTATGAATTTGAAAAAGAAAACTCTTCTACTATCATACTTTCTACTATTACTTGTTGTCTCAATGACTGCACAAACAAGTAATCAAACAGAGCAACTCTTTGAAAAGTTTAAAAGTGCTGCAAGATTTGATTATACCTATCCACGCGAAAAAGTGTATGTGCACTTCAATAGTTCAAGTTACTTAGTTGGCGACACGATATGGTACAAAGCCTATGTTGTACGTGCTTCTTCACTCAAACCCACCACACTGAGCGGTGTGCTATACGTTGAACTATTAAATGCTGACGGACAACAAATAACCAAGCAAACACTTAAAATTGATAGTATGGGAACGGCACATGGCGCTATTCCCTTACCCACCTACGCCTATGGAGGCTATTACGAGATTTTAGCCTATACGCGCGAAATGGTTAATTGGGGAAGCTATGCCTGCTTTTCACGTGTTTTACCCGTCTTTACTGACGCTAATCCTCAACACGTAAAAGAGAAAGGATTAGATCTGAGCCTTTCACAACTCTCGCTTTTAGCTCCAACACAACGCAAATACCCCACAATTGGGAAACCTCGCCCATACGAAATGAGCAATAACAAGAAAAAGTTGTTAGATTTCTACCCCGAAGGAGGAAACCGCGTGAAGGGAACATCACAACGCATTGCCTTCAAACTTACTGACGGAACAGGGCTTCCTACCTGTGATAGCATCTATATTTATTATGCTGATGGGGAAATATGCACACAAGCACTACCTGAACATGAAGGTATGGGTTCTTTTGAACTTCCAGCCGACTTCTCTGAAGGATATGCTAAAGTGCAAACAAATAAATCACAAAAGTATGAGTTGCCCCAAAGCACTGCGTCTTACGCTTTAAAGGCTGAACAAGCAGACAGCGTTCTTAACATTAGCATTATTACCGCTGATTCCATACAAAATGAGCTATTGGGACTTGCCATCTTCAATCGTGAGAATGCTTGCTACTTCGACACGCTTAGCGTAAAAAAGAATTCTAACTACCATTCTATTCCTTATAGCGCATTGCGTGGAGGAGTAAATCGAATCGAATTATTTAACCAACAAGGCCATAGTCTGTCAACTCGCTTGGTATGGAAGCCAATTGAAGCTACCGATAGTGCAAGATTTGTTCAACTTGAAGTATTACAAAACGAAAGAGCGTACAAGCCTTTCAGTCCTGCTGTAGTTATAATTCGTGCTCAAGATAATAAGGGCAAGCCCATACGCAATGCCAATCTTTCATTTGCAGCACGTGATGAAGCAACTACTTTACTCAATAACGCTGATGGTGGAATCAGTGGAAACTTGCTATTAGCATCAGAATTACGAGGTTACATCCATCGTCCCGACCTATACTTTCAAAAGAATGATGCAGCTCACCACCGTATGCTTGACTTACTCATGATGGCGCAAGGTTGGTGTGCAAACTCTTTTGACACTATGTGTAAAAAAGATAGCTTTGAACTTCTACAACCTATTGAAGATAAATTACTGATTAAAGGAACACTTTATACCTATAATAAACGTAGACCCTTATCTAAAGCAAAGATTGATTTAAAAGCCTATGGTTATGAAGACGGAAAGGTAACTGGCGGAAGCTTTGAGGGAACTACTACTACCGATAATGCAGGACAATTTGCTTTTATGGTAAACGCTAACATTGAGGGAAATTATCTATCACGCTTTAAAATTAACAAGATTGAAAAGGAACAACAAAAATGGTGCCGGCTCTATTTGGACAGATGGCTTACGCCTCAATTACGTCCCTTTTGGTGCGACATGCTGACCATACACCCTTATCAGGGCATGAAAGATATTTCAAGTGTTAGTAACAATCATGTTAAATACTTTGAATGGACAGACACAATCGTTCCCTATAAAGTGCAAAACTTAAAAACTGCAACAGTAAGCACGAGACGAAAATATAAAGGACTAACAGGCACTCGATACTCATGGGACGGTGGTGTAAACAAAGGAATACGTGCATCACTCACATTTTACAACATTCAAAAAGAGTGCGAACGCTTTCGCGACTTTGGCCTTAACGACTTAAACATATTCGAATTTCTAAATCTAATGGAACTAAAGTGTAAGCCCTATAGTCAAAAGAATAATCGGAACATAACTAGTGCTTCTCACCAATTATCAATAGGTAATTCTTCTTTTGATAACGAAGCGGAGGCTTCCTACAACAAAGGCCTCGAAATATACAATAATACGCTACAACTTGAGAAAGCTGAAACTATCAACGAAACCGAGAGCGCAACCTCTCCAGCTTTCAAAATTTCATCAAGACAAGAAAAGAACGACGGAGGGTACGTCATTAACGGACACACTTATAAGTTCTTATTAAATAATCAACTTAACCCTACCTTCTTTAACGAAGAGAGTAATTGCTTTTGTAAGGACTTTGACTACGTTACTATTGTGAGAAGTGAACTCTTTGAGGATAATCTCTCTGGAACGTACAAAAGACGAAACCGAGGCAAAGATGCTGATAACAAAGACCTTTCTGACTACATTTACTTCTACGAACGCTCCGATGAATTTCGCACACGCAACGAAAAAGGATGTGAATACAGAAATATCCAGGGCTTCACACCTCCCATAAGATTCTATTCCCCCAACTACCGAAAATTTGATTTACCAACAAAAGCCGACACCCGTCGTACTCTCTTATGGGCACCTCAAATCATGACAAATGAGAAAGGGGAAGCAACTCTTATATTCTTCACCAACTCGCGTGAAAGTGAAACCCTTGATATTAGTATACGAGGTATCACAGCAGACGGACAATTTATTGATTGGAACTAAAGAGTACCGCAATTAATAGAGAGGGCGTCATAACATGATTTGACGCGAAAAATACTTTCAATAATGTTAGTAGCTTGATCTTATTTTGACACCCTCTAAATTGCAGCTTATCAAATACTGCTTCACACTGGACACAGAAACGCCCAATTTTGCGTCCTCTATCTATTTGGTAACAATACCCATTTACCTGAAGTCCACTTATACCTGACCGATTGCAATAAAGGGGTCAAATTCTTCTGTGCTTCGAGGGGAAGCACTGCAAGGCTTAGCGCACACGTTAATATCGGTTCGCGCTCACTCAGCGTCAATTGGATCGGGCAATTACGAAGTACGTCTAAAGATGATTGCAAACGCGTGGGAAGAGTCTCCCCTGCTGACTTTACAAACAAGTTGAACGCTGGTTGGGGCAAGTCACGCTTTACCTGATGCCAATCGCTCCCCCTATAATAGGTAAGCCTTGAATAGGTATTAAGCCCTCGAACAGTGCTAATGCATACGATTAACGTGTCATGCGCCACGGGCAAAAGTTTCATCTGCCACGAACTGGCATCTGTACATCTAATCTGAATATAATCGTCCGTTTTGGATAGCAACGCAGACTGACCACCATATACGTTTTCAACTTTCGGTGTTAAGTGGCTATTGTAAAGGTCGAGTAGGTCGAGCCGCGCCGTCTTGTCTAACAAAGGCAAAACCGTTTGTGGCATCTTCGCAAAATAAGCATCTATACGCTGACCCGCACTCGCACATAAGGTGAGAGACAACACAAAAATAAATAGTACATATCGTTTCATGAAGGCAAAAGTAGCAAAATTTTGAACACGCCCCTTTGTAGATTACACAAAAAAGCGTATTTTTGCAACCGATTATCAGACCATTACACTAAGTTGTTACCATAACAATTTGATAAACCATAAAAAAGCTATAGCAAAATGAAACAAGGTATTCACCCTGAGAATTATCGTCCCGTAGTATTTAAAGACATGAGTAACGGCGATATGTTCCTTTCACGTTCAACTTGCAAGACAACTGACACAGTTGAATTTGAAGGCGAAACTTACCCCGTAGTAAAGCTTGAAATCTCAAGCACCTCTCACCCGTTCTACACTGGCAAGTCTAAGCTTGTTGACACCGCTGGTCGCGTTGACAAGTTCATGAGCCGCTACGGTAAGAGCCGCAAGTAATTCTCCTTACTCTTAAGCTCTAATAGAATAGTTCTTATCAAAGGGCAAAGGTAACACCCAAGTGGTAAAGTGGATGTGTCTGAAAATGACGCGTCCACTTTTTTATTATAACTCCTTTATACGCTCTCCGTATGCCAACCGTTGCAAATCTCGCTTGTACTCCTATACCACTTGTACGCATAGCTCTAATTGGGTTAGGCGGAAGGGGCATGAAAACGCTTGAAAGATATGCTTTCATTCATGGGGCTGAAATACGTTACCTCGTCGACATCGATGAACAACGAGTTCTCTTAGCTAATCAGAAACTCACGCAAAGCGGACGTCCACAAGCTAAAGTGCTTATAGGAGAAAAGGCTTGGGCTGAAGCCTGCAGCATGCAGGACGTTGATGTCGTCTACATTTGCACGGAATGGCGCTCGCACACCACTATTGCAACAGAGGCTATGCGCTGCGGCAAACACGTAATAGTAGAAGTGCCTGCTGCCACTACGCTACGCGAGTGTTGGCAACTCGTCGAAACGGCTGAAAAGACAAGGCGACACCTATTTATGGCTGAAAACTGTTGTTACGACTTCTTCGCTCTACAGACGCTCGAGATAAAGCGTCGCGGTCTCTTCGGACAAATAATGCATTGCGAAGGTGCCTACATTCACAACTTGAATGAATACAAATTTGCTCCACAACATGGTGACACAAAACACAATTGGATGATCCATTCGTGCGCTCAACATGGTGGCAATCCCTACCCTACCCACGCTATTGGCCCCATAGCCCAACTACTCGACTTTCACAATCAAGACAGAATGATGCGACTCGTTTCGCTTTCCTCGTCTATAACAATCCCCAACGAATGCAACTCCGAACTGGGGCATATTAATAATACGCTTATACTCACTGAACGTGGCGTGAGCATTCTTCTGCAATTGGACGTTAGCACCAATCGCCCCTACAATAGATTACAAACGGTATGCGGCACAAAGGGGTTTGCACAGAAATATCCCTTACCCACCCTCCAATTAGAGGGAGAGAAACTCTTAACTGGCAATGAGGCATTAAGCACCATGCAAAAGTTTGCTACCTCACCCGCCTCACAACTATGGCAAAGGGGACATCAATTAGGAGTGCCTAACGAGATGAACTATGCCATGGACGCACGCCTTATCTATTGCTTACAAAACGGGCTACCACTTGACATTGATGTCTACGACGCTGCTGAATGGTCATGTTTGGCTGAACTTACACAACTTTCCGCCAGCCAAGGAAACATTCCCATTGATATACCACAGTTTAGAAGATAAAGAAACGATGCTTGCCACGCTTCATTGTAAATGAATAGCGGCAAGCATCGTTTCTTTTGTATGGTTAAGAAGCTGAATTATAAACCAACCTTTTCAAGTTCACGCTGCATTTGCTGTTGCAATTCGTGTGCTTTCTCAGCAGCAACGGCTGCAAAGTTTTCGGTATGGTCGGCATATATAATGCCACGAGAAGAGTTGACAAGTAATCCACACTCGCGCGTCATTCCATACTTACAAACCTCCTCAAGTGAACCACCTTGAGCACCTACACCTGGTACTAACAAGAAATGATGGGGTACAATCTTACGAATGTCTTCAAACAAGCGCCCTTGAGTTGCACCTACTACGTACATCATCTTTTCATCACTTGCCCATTGGCATGAACGACGCAGCACCTTCTCAAATAAGCGTTCGCCCTCTTTATCTTCAGAGAGTTGGAAGTCGTGAGAACCTTTGTTGCTCGTCAATGCCAATAGTATTACCCATTTTCCTTCGTATTGTAAGAAAGGAGTAACACTATCCTCGCCCATGTAAGGAGCTACGGTTAGCGAATCGATGTTCATCTCTTCAAAGAATGAACGTGCATACATGGCTGAGGTGTTACCTATATCGCCGCGCTTTGCATCAGCTATAATAAACTGTTCGGGATAGTTTTCCTTAATATACTTCACCGTCTTTTCAAAGGCTGTCCACCCTTTTAGGCCGAAGCATTCATAAAATGCTAAATTGGGCTTATAGGCTACACAATAAGGAGCTGTAGCATCAATGATAGCCTTATTAAAAGCGAAGATAGGGTCTTCTTCCTTCAACAAATGCTCTGGGATTTTCTTCAAGTCGGTGTCTAAACCAACACAAAGGAAAGAGTGCTTAGCACGAATGTTGTCAATAAGTTGTTGCTTGTTCATTTCGTTGCAATAATTAAGTTGTGCAAACTTACACAAAAAAGTTCATACCTTGTTATGAACGAAAAGGTGTTTTTGGCTTTCTGGTAATTTTTTCCGTAAATATGGTATACGACCTCACAGATTTTGCTTATAAATTTGCACCATAATCATTAAACTTTACATTATGTATTTAGAAAATATCAACACTCCCGCTGACGTTAAGTTGCTTAACGGTGAGCAGTTAAAAGTGTTAGCCACCGAGATTCGACACTACCTCTTACAGAAACTTTCTGCACACGGAGGCCACATCGGCCCTAACTTGGGCATGGTTGAAGCCACTATCGCGCTGCACTACGTATTCAACTCACCCGAAGACAAAATCGTGTTCGACGTAAGTCACCAAAGCTATACTCATAAAATGCTTACTGGGCGAAAGAACGCTTTTATCAACGCTAACGAATACGACGAAGTATCGGGATATACCGAACCGACTGAGAGCGAACATGACCACTTTGTGATTGGCCACACCTCTACTTCGGTTAGCTTGGCTTGTGGATTGGCAAAGGGACGTGACCTACAGAACGGTACAGAAAACGTTATAGCTGTTATCGGTGATGGTTCTCTAAGCGGTGGCGAAGCGCTTGAAGGGCTTGACATGGCCGCTGAACTTGATACGAACCTTATCATTGTTGTTAACGACAATCAAATGTCAATTGCTGAAAATCACGGTGGCCTTTATCGCAACCTTCAGCAACTACGCGAAAGCAAAGGAGAGGCTTCATGCAACCTTTTCCGTGCCATGGGACTTGACTACGTTTACGTTGACAATGGTAATGACATTGACGCACTTATCAATGCTTTTAAACAAGTAAAGGACACGAAGCACGCAGTAGTTGTACATATCAATACCTTAAAAGGCAAGGGCTATCGCTTTGCAGAAGAACAAAAAGAGCATTTCCACTGGGGCTTCCCATTTGAATTAGAAACGGGAGAAACGAAAGCTGCCTTTCAGTTCGGTCCTGACTTTGGCAGTCACACGACCAACCTCTTACTCAACGAAATGCAAAAGGATAAATCAGTGGTAGCACTAACTGCTGGCACACCAGGCATTTGGGGGTGGACTCCTGAAATGCGACAAAAAGCTGGCAAGCAATTTGTTGACGTTGGCATAGCAGAAGAAACGGCTGTTGCCATGGCGAGCGCCATTGCAAAGCGTGGTGCCAAGCCTGTGTTCGGTGTACACAGTTCATTCATACAGCGCACCTACGACCAACTGTCGCAAGACCTTTGCATTAACAACAACCCCGCCACAATTATTGTCTTTGGTGGCACGCTTACAGGGCTGAACGATGTGACACACCTTGGTTTCTATGACATCGTGCTCATGAGCAACATTCCGAATATGGTCTATCTAGCTCCAACTTGTAAGGCTGAATACGATGCTATGTTGCTTTGGTCATTGCATCAAACGGAACACCCCGTAACCATTCGCGTACCGAATGTGGCACTCGACGTGACTAACGACACCACTCCCGAAACGAACTATAGCCAATTGAACCGCTATCAAATGACGCACGAGGGCAAGGACATCGCTATCATCGGTTTGGGGAGCTATTATTCGCTCGCGCAACAAGTCGCCGCAGCTTATATGGGAAAAGGCATTGACGCTACAGTCATCAATCCGCGCTATGCTTCGGGCGTTGACACCGAACTGCTTGAAAGCCTAAAGAAGAATCACCACACAGTCATCACGCTTGAAGACGGACAGTTAGACGGTGGTTGGGGCGAAAAGGTGGCTCGCTTTTATGCTAATAGCGACATGCACGTTCGCTGCTATGGTGCACAAAAGGAATTTGTTGACCGTTTTGACTACACCGAATTTCTCAAGCAAAACGGACTTACCGTTGAAAACATTGTGAAATGATAAGACACAGGCATTAAACGAAAAAAGGGACAAAGCATTTACGCTTTATCCCTTTTTTTTATATGTTATACTTCAATTACTTCGTCTGAATCAACTGAACGCCCTGACCACCAAATTTAGCAAATTTGGGCAGACGGCCTGGCTGAATAGCAATTGTTGTGTTGTGCATCTTACGAGTAGCAATCTTTCCCTTTGCAGGAGCTGACTCAGTGCCACTTTCACCTGAAGGAGTAGTGAAGCGCAATACCTCTACCTCACCCCATTCGTTATTGGCATTCTTTGCAGCAGCTAAAACTACAGCCTCAGTGTTAGGATCGATTTGATAATCCGTTGTCAGCGGTTCATAGAAGAACCAGTTACTCATTGGCATAGGAGGATCCATTGTTATATCGCTCTTGCAGCCTTCAGGGTCCTTGTCATACACTTTAGCAGTGTACACACCCATACGATAGCAGCTTGACTGATCATTGGGAGTAAAGGTGATAAACTGGCTATACTTTTGCTGGCCTTCCCAATCTGCTAACTTGTAGTCACCCAAAGTTATGCTAACTGTTGCAGCACCTTGGCCACCCTTTACCTTAGTAGTAAGATTGATTGTATCGCAGGGAGCGAAATTTCCCTTTGTGTCCCAAGCTTGAACAAAGATTTGATAATCTGTGCCTGGTTGCATATTTTTCCATGTATCAGTTACAGACTCCCAACCTGTTTCAGGCTTTTCGTGCTTGTAACCCCAACCTTGTACCATTTCAGAGAAGTTGCTATAACCCATCATCGGTGCCCATTGCACATACTGCTGCTGAATAGAACCCTTTTCGCCTGATAAAGTAGCATAGCCAGCTACATCATCATTGGCCAATGAAGTAAGCGAGAAGGTACGGTCTTGAATATCAGACAATTCTGTCGTTACTTTAGGATCGCCTACCAACACAGAAGGAAGTGTTGTAAACTCAGCACGGCTTACAGCACAAGGTGTGCCATAAGAGTCATAACCAACGGCAACGGCAACATAATCGGTAGCCCCCTTCGCACCAAAGTCAGATAAATTAACCTCACCTGACGTAAAGTCTTGGTTATAAGTAGATTTCGTATTTGTATCAATATACCAAACCAACTGTTCGTCAGACATCATGCCTGCTCTTGTCTTGGTGAGAATGTCGAACTTAAAAGACAGAGCATAAGCGTTACGAGTGGCGGTGAAAACCACTTTATCCTGATCTACACTGTTCACAGAAAGGTCGACAGCAGCCTCACCTGCAGCTTGAGGGAATGTTACTGACTGAATGCGATCGACAGCGTATGAAGTTGTTTGACCTATGCTATTGGTCACAACCATACGATCGTTTGACAATGTTTGGGCTGAAGCGCCACCAGCCACAAGTGCTGAAAGAAGGGTAACGTATAATTTTTTCATAAATAGATTGCAATTTAACGATAAGCGTACATGTTATTCTTACATGCAGTCATCTTTCGAATTAACGTAATAGTGTTTTATTTTGAGAACTTGGCCACTTTGTTACCGACCTTAACTACATAAACTCCTGGAGTTAGTGTCGAAATGTTAATGTCTGCCCCACTCCACGCAGGTTGTTGCTTAACAATTTGACCTGTAGTCGTAAAGATTGTAAGCGTTGAAGGTTCACCAACTCCTGTTACGTGCAAACTTTGACCAACAACAGTTGCTTTAAAGTTGCCCGCTTTATCAGCAGTTACGGCATTGATACCGTCAGTGACACTTTCAAAAGTGATTGATGTAATGTTTTTTAGGTCGAACGTTTTTAAGGTCGTTCCCTCTTCGGTGCCACCGAAGTTGATTTGGCTGTTCAAGAAGGTAGCTGAACCTAACTGGCTCAACGCACACTTCCAAGGCTGTTCGCTATCTGCAAGTGTTACCACCATTTGCTTTTGGGCTTTGGCTATACTGCCAAAAGCAAAAGCGCAAAGAGCAACGCCAATGAGTTTTTGTGTTTTCTTCATAAACAAATAGGTGTTACTTAGGTTGTCAACTCTTGTAATCAAGATTATTTTACTTTTTTTTCAAAGAAACCGAAGATACCATTTGCTCTGACAAGCATTCAATGGTTCTCTTTAATTACTTTTTGTTAGTTTTATAACTGATTACACGACAAAAGCACACATAATATTTATAACAGCAAATCTTTTGTAAGAAAAAATTCAATTATTTTTGTTTAATGAGCCAATCATGTATATAGTATACACGGACAAAGCACAAAAAGCCCTTCTTCTTATTTTAATAAAATTAAAACAAAAAGAAGGGACTTTTACGAACTAAAGCGCAAGGGCTATTAGTTAAAACAGAAAGTTTCGGCAATCATTAAATATCGCGAAAGCCATGAGTAGCAGCAGTAAGGTCATACCGACCATCTGTGCTCGCTCCATAAACTTATCGCTGGGTTTGCGACGCGTTATCACTTCCACTAACAGGAAGAATACGTGTCCACCGTCCAATGCTGGAATAGGCAGAATATTCATAAAGGCCAACATCAACGAGATGAAAGCCGTCAACTCCCAAAAGCGACACCAATCCCACGTTGTGGGGAACAGGCTACCGATTGCGCCAAATGAGCCTACACTCTTAGCGCCGTCAGCTGTAAACAAATACTTTAAGTCGTCAACGTAACCGACTAATACGTTCCACCCATGTGTGACACCTGCTGGAATGCTCTCGAAGAGACCAAAGTGACGCGTTACTGACTTATAGTCATGTTGCATGGGATTATACCATGCCACGCCCAACATGTATTTGCTGTCTAAAGTGAGTTTAAGCGTATCTACTTGATTACTTGCTGCACGTTTTACGACGATTGTTGCATTACGCAAGCGAGCACTATCAGCAGGAGAGGCTTGGGCTAACACATCATCCATTGAGCCACGAACAATGCTAAAGTCATTTACCGTCTCAAAGGACTTGCCATTCATGCCTATAATCATGTCGCCAGCCTTTATGCCCGCTACATCAGCTGCACTTTTAGGCACTACGCTATCAACCTTTGAGGGCACCAACACGTCTACAAAGCGTGGCTGCTGCTTAATCATCTCAAGCATATTAAGATTGCCAGGCATTGCAATGTTCACCTCTTGCCCATTACGTAATACTTTGGCCGAATGGGCCTCACTGAGGTCACGATACACATTGCCGTCAAAGCGTGTGAACGTTTTCGTATCTGTTGCTAAAAGTATGTCGCCGTCACGAAATCCCAAATGCTTGGCTTGCTCGTTAAACTTAAATCCATACGTCATGTTGCGAACAGGCACGTAAGTTTCACCCCAAGTAAACAGTACCGCTGCATAAATAACGAGTGCCGTTATAAAGTTGACCAAAACGCCACCTACCATTATTAATAGGCGTTGCCATGCTGGCTTGGATCTAAACTCCCAAGGCTGCATCTCTGCGCTTAACTTATCCGACGATTGCGTTTCGTCAACCATACCTGCGATTTGGCAATATCCACCGAGGGGTATCCAACCCAGGCCATATTCTGTGCCGTCGTATTCATAACTGCCGTCCTCTTTCTTCTTAGCGGGAGCCTTGCCACGCAACTTCCTCCACCAATTAGAGTAGGTGCTGAAAAGCGAGAACTTGGGGTCAAAGAATATGTAAAACTTGTTTACGCGTACTCCAAACAATTTTGAAAAGAGGAAGTGTCCCCCCTCGTGTAAAAAGATGAGCAGCGAAAAGCATAATATAAGCTGTAAAGCTCTAATAAGAAATACTTCCACTATCGTGTTTAGTTTATGTGTTTATATCAATTTCGTAAAAGGTTTGTATGAACGGAATGACAAATAGAGATTTTTTACTCCATAACATCAACACGCTCATACAAGCCCTTCAAACCTTAGTTTATATAGGAGCAAGTCAAATCACGTACCAAAGCATCTGTTTCGAACAAATCGTCTAACGACGGTTCCTTCATGAATGGGGCTGACGACATCGTTCGTTCTATATAATAAGGTATATCCATAAAGCCTATTCGGCCCTCTCTGAACGCGAGGTTGGTAATTTCGCCCGCCGCATTGAGTACACAAGGCATATTTCCTCCCTTTTCAATAGCTTCATAGGCCAAACGTAAACAGGGGAAACGATTTTGATCAGCTTCCTCAAAGTGAAGCGACGCTACTTTGAACAAGTCCAATGCCTCTGACTGCAAAGGCAAACGTTGGGGATAGCTAAAGGCATACTGAATGGGCAAACGCATATCGGGAGTACCCATTTGAGCGATTACAGCCCCATCGTCAAACTCTACTGCTGAATGGACAATGCTTTCGGGGTGTACAACTACTTGTATGTCTGACGGAGCAACTGCATACAACCAATGTGCCTCAATCATTTCAAAGCCCTTGTTCATCATCGTGGCCGAATCAATGGTTATTTTAGCTCCCATTTTCCAATTAGGATGCTGCAAGGCTTGTTCGGGTTTTACTTGCTGCAACTGTTCGAGTGAATAGGTCCTAAATGGACCACCAGAAGCAGTTAAGAGTATACGACGTATGTGGTTATTTCCCTCACCATTTAGGCACTGAAAGATAGCCGAATGTTCACTATCTACAGGTAAGATAGCCACCTTATGTTTTAAGCAAAGACTGCGGATTACACTACCAGCCACGACAAGCGTTTCCTTGTTGGCCAAGGCCAATGTCTTACCAGCCTCTATAGCTGCCACTGTAGGGCGCAACCCCGCAAAACCTACCATAGCCGTCAGCACGATGTCCACTTCGTCGCTTTGTACTACCTGACAGATTGCTTCAGCACTCGTATATACCTTTATGGGTAAATCCGCTAAAGCTTCCTTTACTTGATCGTACTTTGATTCGTTGGCGATTACAACTGCATCGGGCACGAAAGCACGTGCCTGCGCTATCAGCAGTTCGGCATTACTGCCTGCCGTTAACACACGCGCCTCAAACTGGTCGGGATGTTGCTTTATAACGTCTAAGGCTTGCGTACCTATTGAACCAGTAGAACCAAGTATCGCTATTTTCTTCATTACTTATTCAAATTGATTAATTCTTCAGGAATAAACAATTGCAATGTTCTATCACGTAAATCGTAATTTAACAAGAAATCATTATGGAAAGGCAACATTACCTCATCACCACTTTCCTCTTCTATTGTCAACAATACATTAGCTGAAGAATCATCTACATGTGCTACCGTACCAACATACGTTCCTTCTTGATTGTACACAGCAAAGCCTGTCAATGCTTTGTACGATGACAACTCACCCTCTCCTTCATCTTGCGTCAAATGTGCCTTGGGATAATACACGCAATGACCAACTAAACGTCTTGCCTGCTCTTCATTTTCAACGTCTTCAAATTTGACAATTGCCGTATCGTCGTTTTTAAACCGATACTCCTCCCAAAAGAATGGCACTAAAATGCCGTCCATATCTAATACGAGGTATTCGGCCGTTCCCGTATCAAAGCAATCGTCCGTAAACGAAAGTTCTACCTCGCCACGCAAACCGCGATGTTTGGCTATATAACCTATTTTGAATACTTCTTCTAAACGTATCATACAGAGGCTATTATGATTTCACGCGTTTAATATGCGCACCTAACTGATTTAAACGCTCTTCTATACACTCGTAGCCACGGTCGATTTGTTCTACATTGTCAATTTGGCTAACACCGTCGGCACTCAAAGCGGCTATGAGCAACGCGATGCCCGCACGAATGTCTGGTGACGACATCTTGCGTCCACGCAACCTTATCTTATGATCATGCCCAACGACTACGGCACGGTGAGGGTCACAAAGGATTATCTGTGCCCCCATATCGATGAGTTTGTCAACAAAGAACAGTCGACTTTCAAACATCTTTTGGTGGAACAACACCGTGCCTCGCGCCTGTGTTGCTACGACAATAAGTATGCTCAACAAGTCTGGTGTTAATCCTGGCCAAGGAGCGTCGGCCAATGTCATAAACGAGCCGTCAATAAATGAGTCTATCTGATAGTGCTTTTGAGCAGGAATGAGAATATCATCTCCTTTTATATAGAGACGAATGCCCAAACGACGGAAGGCTTCAGGGATAATCCCTAATTGCTTCACGCCCGCTTGGCGAATGATAAGCCCATCTCCCACCATTGCGCCCATACCGATAAAGGAACCTATCTCTATCATGTCGGGCAAGATGCGATGCGACGAAGCACCATGCAAAGCCTCTACACCAACTATTGTCAGCAAGTTAGAGGCTATGCCCGAAATCCTTGCCCCCATCTGATTGAGCAAATGGCAAAGTTGCTGAATGTAAGGCTCGCAAGCCGCATTATAAATGGTTGTTGTGCCCTTTGCCATAACAGCCGCCATAATAATATTGGCCGTACCCGTAATGGAGGCCTCATCTAAGAGCATATAGGTGCCCTTGAGTTTGGCAGCTTCGATGTGGTAAGTGCCATGTTCCTCGTCGAAGAAGAAACGTGCGCCTAACTTTTGTAAACCATAGAAGTGTGTGTCCAAGCGGCGGCGGCCTATCTTGTCACCTCCAGGCTTAGCTACCGTGGCTGTACCGAAACGCGCAATCAGCGGTCCAATAAGCAACACAGAACCACGTAAGCGTGAACAACGTTCTAAGAACTCTGCACTGCTTAGGTAATCTAAGTTAATATTAGATGCACAGAAGGTACAGTCTCCCATACCATTCCAATGGGTACTAACTCCCATTTGCTCTAGTAAAGCAATCAGATTATTTACATCTAATATGTTCGGTATATTTTGAATGCGTACTTCCTCTTGCGTCAACAAAGTTGCGCAAATTACTTGAAGAGCTTCATTCTTTGCTCCTTGGGGCGTTATCTCGCCTTTTAAGCGATGTCCACCCTCTATAATAAACGTACCCATTATCTGACTATTCTCTTTTAGTGAATAAATGAGAGGCGTTATTAAAACATTCCTCTGTTTTTACGCGTGCGGAAACGATTCTCGCCAATGTGCATCAATTGTTCGCCAGGCTTTGAAAAGTCGGGTTGCACCTTCCCTTCTGTATAGAAAGCAATGTCACGTGCCACCTTTACGTCCTGCACGCCGTCGCCTTTCCAATCAGCTAAATTACGTTTCATACGATTGGCGATAAGTCTGAGCAACTCATCACGCTCTGCGCCTTCAGGCATTTCCTCTAATTGCTGCATAGCGCGTTCTATCAAACGCCCATAATGTCTGAAACGTATGGGGCCTTTGGGATAAGAAAGCTTTTGCGGAGCATTTACACCCTCCTTGCGTTGCTTTATTTCGTAGGGATAATCAATATCCAACTGATAACCAGAAATATAAGCTAAATGGTCCCACAACTTATGACGAAAGCCTGGCACGTCCTTCATTTTGGGATTAAGTCCTGCCATCACCTCTATGATAGCCTCTGCATAACGTTGGCGCTCTGCGCGATCGGTTAACGTAAGCGCATACTCCACCATCTCCTGCACCAAGCGTCCATATTCAGGCAATTTGAGAGTTTCGCGCGTAGAGTTATATTCTACCTTTTGCCCTTCGCCTGGGTGTGGCATCGTGTATTTAAACTTATCTTCTGTCATCGATATATCTCTTATATATAAGGTATTTATTGGTTGAGGTCGCTACGTTAAGGCTATGAAGTCGTCTAAACTTTTCTGACGAAGATTATATTTAAACTTTTATCTCTTCTAAATTCAATCTTTACCTTTCTTTTTGACCGCTTTTTGACCTTTCATCGGTCGTGTAGCTCGCTACACTCCCTCTTCAAAGCCAAAAATCACTTCAAAAATAAAGGCAAATTTTGAACTTCATAAAAGTTTAGACGACTTCTAGGGATAAACGTACTACTCTCCCTATTCCAATTTACGTTCGACTACGATTAAAGTAGCTTTTTGCTTTTCGTTGCTACGAACTCTTTCAAGTAGAAAGGTTCAAAATAGGCTACGTCTTCAAACTCTTGGCGTGCCATTGCCATTTCGGCCAAGGGCACCATATTTTTGGCACGCGGCACAATGCCCTTTATAAAGTGCGCATTAGGGTGCTTTATCACTTCTGCACATTTGTCAGCACCATTGCCCATAAAATAAATAGGGTGCTGTTCAAGTAAATCATTAAAGGAGTGCTCGTCTACCACTAAAGCTTGCGTAGCTTTCACTTCTTTCAAAGCTCGCGTATATACAGCACAATAAACCTCCATGCGGCGTGCATCAATCATCGGACAGAGCAAAGAATCTTCTGGCAGTTCATCATGTCCCAACAATACGGGTACTGTCAACAACTTTAACGTCGGCACTGAGATTAATTTGGCATCACGGCCATAGGCTACTCCCTTTGCCTCTGACACTCCTATACGTAAGCCCGTATACGAACCAGGGCCTTTGCTCACTGCTACAGCATCAATAGGTATGGCATGACTATCGGCAAAGGAAACAACTTCCTTTACAAATCCTGCTAATACCTGTGCGTGTGAAGGCCCCTGTAAGTCGACCTCCTCATGCAAACATACCCCGTCTTGAGACAACGAAACGGAACATACATTTGTTGACGTTTCAATATTTAGTATACACGACATTTTGGCGTTCTATTTTAATTATTCGGAGTTGCAATCTTACACAAGAATTATTGACAACACTTGACTTTATGCAAATAACTCCGTACTCAACTTCTTCTATTTATTCTTATGTCGATTAGCTCTGCGTTGGCGTATTTCAGCCTTTTTCTTTGCCGAGCCCGACCCATGCAGACCTGTAATATAGGTCTTTTTCTTTGCCTTGGTTTTAACCTTCGTCTCTGTCGTAGCCTTCTTAAGCTTTGCGCCCTTAAAGGTTATGCCCGACATCATGGCTTGCGTTATTTCGTCGTCTGATGCTTTACGATTTACTTCCATTAGCAAAAATATAATTAAAAGAATTACTGATTTAGCCTACAACGGCTCTATTAGTACCATTGCAGACTAAATCAGATATAAGATTATTCTACCATGAGACGCGCTCCGAAGAACGCTTGCGAATTAATGGTGGAACAAACGAATGCCTGTAAAGGCCATTGCCATACCATACTTATCGCAAGTGGCGATTACATGGTCATCGCGCACGCTACCACCAGCTTGCGCTACATACTGCACACCACTCTTATGAGCACGCTCTATATTGTCGCCAAAGGGGAAGAAAGCGTCCGAACCTAAAGCTACATTGGTATTCTTGGCTATCCATTCCTTCTTCTCTGCCAAAGTGAGCACCTCTGGCTTTTCGGTAAAGAATTGCTGCCAAACGCCATCTGCCAACACGTCGTCATGATCTTCAGAGATGTAAATGTCAATGGTATTGTCACGATCGGCACGGCGGATCTTTTCTACCCAAGGCAAGTTCATTACCTTCGGGTGTTGACGCAACCACCAAATATCTGCCTTATTGCCAGCTAAACGAGTGCAGTGAATGCGGCTTTGTTGACCTGCACCAATGCCGATAGCCTGTCCGTCCTTCACGTAACATACTGAGTTTGACTGCGTATACTTCAATGTAATCAAAGCTATCTTTAAGTCGCGCTTTGCCTCTTCAGTAAAGGTCTTATTGACAGTTGGAATATTTTCAAACAAGTCGTCGCCCGTAAGGTCTACTTCGTTGCGACCTTGTTCGAAGGTCACACCAAACACTTGCTTGTGTTCAACGGGGGCGGGACGATAGTTTACGTCCATCTTTAAGATAACGTAAGTACCCTTACGCTTTGAGCGCAATATTTCAAGAGCCTCTTCAGTATAATCAGGAGCAATAACACCGTCACTCACCTCGCGCTTAATAAGCAATGCCGTAGCTTTATCACACGTATCTGAGAGTGAAATAAAATCGCCGTATGACGACATACGGTCAGCACCTCTTGCACGAGCATAGGCTGTTGCGATAGGAGTCAGTGGTTCTGACAGATCGTCAACGAAATAAATCTTTTTCAACGTTTCGCTCATCGGGATTCCAACCGCAGCACCTGCTGGTGAAACGTGCTTAAACGACGCGGCAGCAGGCAAGCCTGTCGCTGAACGTAACTCGCGCACCAACTGCCAACCATTCAAAGCGTCTAAAAAGTTGATGTAGCCAGGACGGCCACCTAACACTTCGATAGGCAATTCGCCCTCTTCCATGTAAATGCGAGCAGGCTTTTGGTTGGGATTGCAACCATACTTAAGAGGTAACTCTTTCATTTTTATGATTTTTATGTAATAGTTATTGGGTCTATCTGTGCTGGCTAAGCTTCTACAATTCCTTGCTCTAACCAACTTTGTATAATGGCTTGAGCATCGGTTGTAGCGGTTGCATGATCTACGTCATACGCTGCTTCAAGCAATTGTGCCAACAAATCAGCATCAAACGTTTTATCACTCACCTGCTGCCACAAATAAGCAGCACTCTCATTGAGCGATATCATCTTATTGAAGTCTATATTCTCAATGCCTGAAGCTATGATAACCTTTTCGCCACAAATGTCGCGAAGTTCAAATCCTTTCTTAATTTTCATCGAATTGAAATGTTATAATTTATAATCTAAAGGGTTGACGACGATAAATGGCCAACAGAATGCGTCGCAGCGGTGTTAAGAACAGCCACACATTTGTATAGACTCGCCACTTCAACGATGTGACTAAATCGGGAGTGGCTCGTCCCTTACGATAGAATGCCGTTGCAATACCTACCACGTCTTTATCGTAACAATGCTCTACTCCCACCACATTGCCATCGCCCTTTAACGTAAGAGCATTGTCCACACGACTGATTACACGGTGGAGCACATACGTTTTTGGTGCTATTTCGGCCAATACCACATCATTCACACGAACGAGTTCTGGCACAATGCGCTCTATTTTTACCACATCGCGCAGGTTTTCTAAGAAAGGACGCATACTTTGTCCTTTCACCCTAAACGTGGCGGTATGCCCTTCAGTCAGCGAGCGCTTTATCTCTGCCACCAATATTTCATTGGGCACTTCTATTACTCTTTCTGCTGCCATATCATTTACTATGTTGGGCTATCGTACGATAACTCAATTGAGCAGCCTCTTGGTCCGCTCTACACCTTAAATAATAAGCTGATACCTTTGATGCGATTTGCGACACTGTATTTGTAATATGGTCATACGACGGCTTGTCCCAAACCATTGTTGAACATGATGACAACACAGAAGCGAAGGTTTCTAATCGCGTCTCTTGACGTATCACATTCTCTGGATATTGTTCCAAACGCACATAAGCACCTACGGGCATCTGTAAGTTGCGATAACAAGGTGTCTTACCGCTCCATGGCGTACCATACACGACTACGCGTCCATCATCAAAGGCGCGCACAGCTGGGTTGTCGTCATTCAGCAAGTCTGACCCTTCTATATATTGTCGCCACAATTTTGAGTGCGTACTCTTACCCGTGCCGCTCTTACCCAAGAACAAATAGCCGTAACCATTATTCATCGTGACGGAAGCATGCATCAATACTACATTATAATAGGCTGCAGCAAAAGCGAAAGCTATCATCATAGCATTGCCCAGGCCAAAGCGTTGATCGTCTTCATCGCCAAACAATGAAATAACGCATTTGCTAAAGTCGGCATTCGTTTTCATGGCACTTGCCAAATGACCTTCGACCGTACTTATTACGACTTTATAGCCTTCTGCAAGACGATACACGCCATGATTAGTTCCTCCACAGTCAAATTGTCCTAATTCTTCTCCTTCTGCATTCGCATCTACAACGCCATTGTTCACTACAACATACAGCATCGAGTTCGAACTCTCTCCCTCTGCCACATAAAAGGGTGCATACGAGGGCAAGAGTTTCTTTATCATTGATGCCGAAGGGGCCTCAATAGAGAAACATAAATCAGCTACTTTAAAGCACAACTTTTCCATTATGATTACTGATTGTCGTTTGAAACATTGGGCGTGGCAAGAACAGGAAATCGGAAGTCAGACGCAGGCACTTCTACTAAACGCATTGTCCTACCTTTTTGCGTATTTCGTCTGATTTTCAGATACATTTTCTCAAGCTTTTCACGCTTTACATTAAAGAACACTGCGGTAGTATGTATGCCACTATACTTCACATCAAGGAATTGCTTAAACGCATTCGAATAAGACAAACGATTATTCAGAAAGTTTGTTTTTTGCTCGAGCGTTGCATTCTTCACGACTTCAACAGTTGAAAGATAAATAGTTGAATCATTAAAACTCGTGCCGTAAGCGAACATGTATATAGACTGTTGACGATCACGTGCCGAAACTTGCAATGCAGCACATAATGCCACAAGAGCAAATAATATCCGCATCAAAGGTCTTTTCATTTTATAAACAAAATCTTTATTTTACGTTTCTATTCTATTTAGTAATTGTTGCAAAGATAGACATTATATTTTAAACTTTCATAGTTTTCCCAATATTTCGCCACACTGTACACCTTTATAAATAAAGCTCGTTTAACAAACTGCAATTTGTCTGCCTAATTGGGGGGCGGGTTTTCAACCCGCGGCAGCAGCATGTATGTTCTCGCACTAAGCGACTATAAGTAGATGTCCAAAGCATGCTGCTGCCGCGGGTTACAAACCCGCCCCCCAATTAGGCAGATTAATTGCAGTTTGAAAGCCCCTACAGAATGTTTCAGAACGTCCTAAACAGGCATTGAGCTTACGTATATTTTACCAATGGCGTTTTTTGCTTTCATGTTTCATTTTTATATTTCAATCTATTGATTATCAATACTTTCGAAGGCTGAAACATACGACCTTTATGTTTCACTTTTAGTTTCAATATTTCATACTAAAAACACTGAGGGAGAAAAACAAAAACACTGTGGGAGCGATTCAAAACCTCTGTGGGAGCGATTCAAAAACACTGTGGGAGCGACAACGCGCTTCCTCAGTGTTTTTAAAAGTGAAACATGAAACTAAAAATGAAACATTAAAGTCGTATGTTTCATTTTTCTAAATGATTGATATTCAATCGTTTTATAACAAAAATGAAACATGAAAGATAAATCAATGGTTCTGGAAACGTGTGGATATATGTTCGACAAATTGCGGTCTATATGCCACTAAAAACAATAACACCACACCATTCATCATAGACGACTAACAGATAAAGGAATATAAAGCATAAGCACATTTCTAAAATATATACTAAAAAATCAGACTAAAAACCACGAAAATAAGACACAACTACAGCAAAAAACACATTCAAACCTTAGAAAATAGAGCAAATGTAAGTTAAGAGACAAAAGATAACGGTAATTAGTTTTAATTTTTCACCGACTTTATCGGTACTTTTCCTCGAAAAATTTTAAACTACACGTCGAAAGAACAACAACCCATCACCGAGAATGTAAAAACTCTTCACCGAGAGCATAAAAATTCTCTGCCGATAAATCTACAAAACATGCTCGAAAGCATATTCCAGCTCTACCTTAATCAGAAACCCGTACAATTCAAGAATAGGAATATTAACAGTATAAACACTATCTTAAACCTTTATAACAGGTAATATATACCACAAAGTATAAATTCTAAAACCTCTATCAATAAAACCAATGCTCAACCAATAAGAACGTACACACTTAATTATCAACTTATTAAACATTACAGAATAGAAACGAAAACTTTAAAAATCAAATTAACAATACTAAAGTTTTCATCATTCTCGGCAATCTTCACCATTCGCTTAAAACTCACCATAAGTTTAACCGCGCGAAATATCAGAACAGCAAAACAACCATTTAACAAAAATAAGCCAAACTATTGATTGCGATTTAACGTCGCAATAAACAATAGTTCAGCTTACTAATTAAGAAAGGAAGCATACAATAGCTTATCCCTTCTTTAAAGCATCGCGGATTTCACGCAGGAGTTTAACTTCCTCTGATGGCTCAGCAGGAGCGGCAGGTTTAGGTTCTTCTTTCTTCTTGCGAGAAAGTTTCATAATCAAACGTACCAAAAGGAATACACAGAAGGCAATAATCAAAAAGTCCAGACAGGTCTGTAAAAAGTTGCCATAAGCGATGCAAACAGGCTCCGCCCCTTCGTCCAAAGGATTAACAGGAAGTTGGTACTTCAAATCCTTAAAATCAATACCACCAATCAGCCAACCAATGGGCGGCATAATAAGATCATTCACAATTGAAGAAACGATTTTTCCAAAAGCGCCACCTATAATAACACCCACTGCCATGTCGATGGCATTGCCTTTTACGGCAAAGTCTTTAAACTCCTGCAAAAAAGGACTTTTCATACTTTTTGAAAATTTAATGATTAAACATACTGCAAAAATAAAAAGGTTTTTGTACTTTTGCGGTGGGAAAAGAGAAAATTTGGCAATGTCTTGAAAGCAGAACCAAACGCTTTCTCCTTCCATTTTGAGATAACTCACTGAATATTAACCAATTAAATAGTTAATTCATAACTTTTTTAAATCATGATCAAAGTAGGTATTAACGGTTTCGGTCGTATCGGCCGTTTCGTATTCCGCGCTGCTCAGACTCGCAACGACATCCAGATTGTAGGTATCAATGACCTTTGCCCCGTAGATTACTTGGCATACATGCTTAAGTATGACACTATGCACGGTGCTTTCCAAGGCACTATCGAGGCTGACGTTGAGAACAACCAACTCATTGTTAATGGTAACGCTATCCGCGTAACTGCAGAGCGCAACCCTGCTGACTTGAAGTGGAACGAAGTTGGTGCTGAATACGTAGTTGAATCTACAGGTCTCTTCCTTACTAAGGAAAAGGCTCAGGCTCACATCGAAGCTGGTGCTAAGTACGTAGTTATGTCTGCTCCTTCTAAGGACGACACTCCTATGTTCGTTTGCGGTGTAAACTTCGACAAGTACGTTAAGGGTACTCAGTTCGTATCTAACGCTTCTTGCACTACTAACTGCTTGGCTCCTATCGCTAAGGTATTGAACGACAAGTTCGGTATCGTAAACGGTTTGATGACTACCGTTCACTCTACTACTGCTACTCAGAAGACTGTTGATGGTCCCTCTTTGAAGGACTGGCGCGGTGGCCGTGCTGCTTCTGGCAACATCATCCCTTCTACTACTGGTGCTGCTAAGGCTGTAGGTAAGGTTATCCCCGAACTCAACGGTAAGTTGACTGGTATCTCTATGCGCGTTCCAACTTTGGACGTTTCTGTAGTTGACTTGACTGCTAACTTGGCTAAGCCCGCTACTAAGGAAGCTATCTGCGCTGCTATGAAGGAAGCTTCTGAAGGCGAATTGAAGGGTGTACTCGGCTACACTGAAGACGCTGTTGTTTCTAGCGACTTCCTCGGCTGCACTAACACTTCTATCTTCGACGCTAACGCAGGTGTTTACCTCACTGATACTTTCGTAAAGGTTATCAGCTGGTATGACAACGAGATCGGTTACTCTAACAAGGTGCTCGAACTCATCGCTCACATGGCTAAGGTAAACGGCTAATTAATTAGCTAAGTTCAAGCATTATTGAACACTAAGCCGCTGTAATACCCTTTTGATGTGTATTACAGCGGCTTTCTATTTTACAGATCTCTATCCACCTACTTACAATGACTGACCTTATTACCATTCTCGGACCAACAGCTTCTGGAAAGACAAGTGTCGCCGTAAAGTTGGCTGCTAAAATCGATGCCGAAATCATTAGCGCTGATAGCCGTCAAGTCTATAAGCGCATGGACCTCGGGACGGGCAAAGACTTAAATGATTACACCCTTAATGGGAAAAGCATTCCTTACCACCTTATCGACATTGTTGAGCCAGGAACGAAATACAACGTTTACGCTTATCAAAGAGACTTCCTTCATGCTTACAACGACATTAAAGCAAGGGGTAAGAAAGTGATTGTATGCGGTGGCACAGGACTTTATCTTGAAAGCATACTGCGTAGCTACAGACTATCACCCGTTCCACAAAACGATGAGTTACGCGAAAGGCTTAAAGGAAAGTCGTTAGATGAATTAACTACTATTCTGCGTCAATACAAGGTCTTACACAACTCGACTGACGTCGATTCTGCACAACGCGCCATTCGTGCTATCGAGATTGCGGATTATTATCAACATACCCCAATCGACGACCGCCCCTTCCCCACCCTTACTTCTTATAATATAGGTATTGACGTTGACAGAGAGACGCGCCGCAAACGCATTACTGCACGCCTCCAACAAAGGCTTGATGAGGGAATGATAGACGAGGTAAGAAAGCTACTTGACGAAGGCATTCCTGCTGATGACCTTATTTATTACGGATTAGAATACAAATACCTTACACTTCACGCAATAGGGAAACTTAGTTACGACGAGATGTATCGACAACTTGAGATTGCTATTCACCAGTTTGCCAAGAGACAGATGACTTGGTTTAGAGGTATGGAACGCCGAGGTGTTTCTATTCATTGGATGAAGGCCGACGACGTCGATAAACTTACTTTTTAGAATAATATACGCCTTAGAGTTATGGAAAAGTCAATTAATAACGCATGGGCCATTATATACTGTCCGAAGGAAAGTGCTACGCATACGCTGAAACGCTGGAATAAGATTAAAGCATACCTTGAAGAGAAGGGCATTGCTTTTGACTACGTGCAAAGCGAAGGAGTTGGTTCTATTGAACGATTGGCCAACATGATGACACGCGCGGGGTATGAGCAAATCATCATCGTGGGGGGCGACGCTGCACTCAATCATGCTGTATGTGGCATTATGAATACAGAGTCACCCACAGGCAAGCACCCCGCAATTGGGGTTATCCCCAACGGATTTGGCAACGACTTTGCTAAGTTTTGGGGACTTTCGTCTGACAAATATAAGGAGACGATCAATGCCTTATCACTGCACAACACTCGACGCATTGACGTTGGCACAGTGCGTTGCACAACTAAAGCAGGCGATGAAGAACAATATTACTTTTTAAACTGCGTAAACTTAGGCATTGCCTCTTCTATCACCAACCTACGACGCAAAACGGGAAGTTTCTTTGGTTTTAAAACGCTTTCTTACTTTTTTTCTTCTCTGCTGCTTATCTTTCAACGCATGAATTTTAAGTTTCAGTTTCAACTCAGTGGAGAAAAGGTCGAGCAAAGCGCTATGGGAATTTGCATAGGTTCGGCCCATGGCTATGGGCAAACACCAAGCGCAGTCCCCTACAACGGACTATTAGACATTACATTGGTGTCAAAACCTGCGATATTCCAAATATTTCATGGGCTATGGCTACTCTTTACGGGACGCTTCCTAAGCCATAGAGGCATAAGAGTGTGGCGCACAAAACACATTTCGTTCAACAATACTTCTAATGCTCCTGTCAGCATCGACGGAAGGGTACTACACAAAAGCATCACGAAGCTCGACATAGGCATCAAGACCGAAGAAATAGAGTTTTTAATACCTTAGTTTGCCAATTCAAAGTATATTTGTAATTTCGCAGTGTAATAGAATATAAAACGATGAATAAGTCCGTAGATAGGCTATCGTCTACCAACGAACTATCATAAATCAAGACTAACACAAAATGTATAGAACTAACACTTGTGGCGAATTGCGCATCGAGAATGTTGGCCAAGAGGTTACTTTAGCTGGCTGGGTGCAACGTAGTCGCAAAATGGGTGGTATGACCTTCATCGATCTGCGCGACCGATATGGTATCACACAGTTGGTTTTTAACGAAGAAACCAACGCTGACTTGTGTGCGAAAGCTAACAAGTTGGGACGCGAATTTGTTATTCAAGTCAAAGGCACGGTAAACGAGCGTTATGCCAAGAATGATAAAATGCCGACAGGCGACATCGAAATCATTGTTAATGAGCTTACAGTGCTGAACGAGTCGCTGACGCCTCCCTTCACAATCGAGAAGAACACGGACGGTGGTGACGACTTGCGCATGAAGTATCGCTACCTTGACTTACGTCGCGAGAATGTACGCGCTAATCTTGAACTTCGTCATAAATTCTGCATTGCAGTACGCAACTTCCTCGACTCAAAAGGATTCCTTGAGATTGAGACTCCCGTTCTCATCGGTTCTACTCCTGAAGGAGCACGTGACTTCATCGTGCCTTCACGTATGAACCCCGGACAGTTCTATGCACTTCCTCAAAGTCCGCAAACACTAAAGCAATTGCTTATGGTGGCTGGTATGGATCGTTACTTCCAAATTGCAAAGTGTTTCCGCGACGAAGACCTACGTGCTGACCGTCAACCCGAATTTACTCAAATTGACTGTGAGATGTCTTTCGTTACACAAGATGACATTCTCAACACCTTTGAAGAAATGGCTAAGTATCTCTTTAAAGAGGTACGCGGTTACGACTTAGGCGACACGCCTTTCATTCGCATGCCTTGGCATGAAGCCATGCGTCGCTTTGGTTCGGACAAACCTGATATGCGTTTTGGCATGGAGTTCGTTGAACTCATGGATACGCTTAAGGGTACTGGTACGTTTGGCGTATTCAATGATGCAAACTACATTGGTGGTATCTGTGCTCCAGGTTGCGCTAACTACACACGTAAGCAGTTAGACCAACTTACCGACTTTGTTAAGTCGTCACAGATTGGTGCTAAGGGCTTGGTTCACGCTAAGGTAAACGAAGACGGCAGCGTTAAAAGTTCTGTTGACAAATTCTACTCTGCAGAAGTATTAGAAGCTTTGAAGCAGAAAATGGAGGCCAAACCTGGCGACTTGATTCTTATCATGTCAGGCGATGACGCTATGAAGACGCGCAAGCAATTGTGTGAATTACGTCTTGAAATGGGCCAACGCTTAGGTCTGCGCGACAAGAATAAGTTTGCGCTGCTTTGGGTTGTCGACTTCCCCATGTTCGAATGGAGCGAAGAAGAAGGTCGCCTATTGGCTATGCACCATCCCTTCACTGCACCTCGTCCACAAGATGTTCCATTGCTCGACACCGACCCTGCATCAGTCTTAGCCGATGCCTACGACATGGTATGCAATGGCGTTGAAGTTGGCGGTGGTTCTATCCGTATCCATGACGCTGTGCTTCAGGCTAAGATTTTCAAAGTATTAGGCTTTACTCCCGAACGCGCACAAGAGCAATTTGGCTTCTTAATGAATGCTTTCAAGTTTGGTGCTCCTCCTCATGGTGGTTTGGCTTATGGTTTGGACCGCTGGGTTTCACTCTTCGCAGGCTTAGACAGCATTCGCGACTGCATCGCCTTCCCGAAGAACAATTCTGGACGCGACGTTATGCTTGACGCTCCCTCACGCGTTGACCAAAAGCAATTAGACGAACTGATGATTGACCTAAGAGAAAAGGAAAACTAATCTGACTGAAATAATAAAAAGCGAAAGGCTTTCTTCTTGAAACGAAGAAAGCCTTTCGCTTTTTGTGCGTTATATCGTTTATACGCATCAGTTACACAATCTCGTCAAATTGATAGGGCAACAAATCCGTAATACTATCAAAAACCAGCACTTCACGTTGACCAAACAATAGCACACGCAATGGTTGCTTGGCACGTACTTGTGCCTCTACTAATGCCTGACGACATACGCCACAGGGCGAAATGGGACTATTGGTAAACTCGCCATTAGTACCTCGTGCTGCAACTGCGATAGTTGTAATAGGCGCATCGGGATATTGTGCATTGGCATAAAACATCGTGCATCGTTCAGCACACGTTCCTGCACTAAAGGCTGCGTTTTCTTGATTACTACCTGACACAATCACACCATTGGTAAGGCGCACCGCTGCTCCTACACTAAAGTTTGAATAAGGTGCATAGCTCGTGTAAGTAGCCTTCTTTGCTGCCTCAACCAATGCCAAATCATCTTCTACAAGCTCCGATAGCTGAAAAGACGTATAATTAATTGTGATAGACTTTGTTTCCATAAACTTATTTGTATTGAACTAACATAATACAAACATACAAAACTTTTAGTCAAAACCTATACAAAACATGAAGAATATTACGATAGAAACCTTGTTTTTTTGCTAACACGACTTTTCAAGATAACGAATTGAGTGCTAAAAAACGGTTACAACCTTCATTTTGTTCACTAACACCTTGCATTTTAATGGTATTGGCATTACCTTTGCACTTGAAAATACGATAAGATAAACAAGAAGTTTAATCCGTTTGCCGAAACGCGGCAGACACAAAAGACGCAAAAACAATGGAAAAGAAGAACAAGATGATCGTGATGCTTCAGTACCGCATCCAACGCTATCAAGCAATGGGTAACGGCGCAATGTGCCAAAACCTCATCAGCGAGTTGAACAAGTTGCAGACCTCAAAGACGAACGCAACTCAGGCTAATTAAACATCTTACTTAGTTTGAATATTAATCACTTATTATAAAAAAGGACGTATCCAAAACTTTGGATACGTCCTTTTTACTTTTTTGTATTGGATATAAAAGGAGTAGCTATAAAGCATACCACAACCTAAACTTATTCTTCCTCTTCTTCCACTTCTACCGTCTTGGTTACCTTCTTTTTTACAACTGCACCCACTGCTTTAGCTAAACCTCTAAAGACTTCGTTCTTGCGGTCAATCGTAAATACGCGGAACTTGCCACTTACGCGCTGCAACTTTGTGCCATTCTTAGTAAGTGCGGCATCGTCTGTGATCCATTGCTCTGCTCTGCGGTCTTCATCAAACTCACCAGCCGTAATTTCTGGGTCGTAACGATAGTGTAAACGACGCATCGTGGCCGAGAACTTACCGTCCTCTACTTGAAGCACTAACTGATAATAAAAGCGCACACAATGGGTTTGCCAATTAGTACGCTTAAAATACATGTACTCTTCAATACTTGCAGCAATGATACCACTATCAGGACTTACCTCTGTTATACGCGCCTGCGGCAATTGGTCCTCACCATCTACCAATTCTTTTTGTACGTAATCACGCAACTCGGCCATTAAAGTTGCCTTGTCTTTCCCTTTTATATAATACGTCTTGTCAAACTGCACATAACCATTGACCATAGGTACTGCTCCTGCCAAATAGCGACTTTGGTTATTGTCATTACGACCACGTTGCGCCATACTCACCATTGGGAGTAAAAGCATCAACAATAAAAGAATCTTTTTCATTGACTTGCTCTTATTGATTAGAAATATCTACTTTGTATATTGTTTATATGCAAAGTTAATGCAAGCCTTGTTCTCAACCAAGTAAATAAGAGAAAAGCTTCTTAAATTACGACAAGTTAACTTTCAAAAACGGAGGGTTTAAGGCGTAGGGACAAAAAAAATTGATTGTCTCACGACAACCAATCTTTACTAACCTTAAATCTAATACCATGAAAAACATTGCAAAAGTAACGCTTTACGCATCACCTTGCAAACTTTTACCTTATTAACCAATACTTTTTAATTTTATTTTTAACAAAAGATTACGTTTTGATATACATTGTTTCCAATTTAGCGGGAAAGAGATTGCATTTGACGTAATAAGTTTTGTTGTTCTTCAGTCAAGTTTGTAGGCATCACGATGTTATAAGTAACGATGAGATTACCATACGTACCATCAGCCTTTAAGTATCCCTTACCGCGCAATCGTATTTTACTACCATTTTGCGTACCGGGCTTTACCTTCAATTTGAGCTTTCCTCCCTGCGTTTGCAATATGATATCACCACCTAATAAGGCTGTATACATATCTATATTAACTGTAGCGTGGGCATCGTATTCGTAAGGGTCAGCATACGCATGCGACGTCCTCCGCCGAGACTGTGCGCCAGCCTTACCAAACAAGTCCTCAAAGAAAGAAGAGAATGAGCCAGAGCCATTTGTAAACTGACTAAAGTCAAACCCTTCATCTCCGCCACCATAATAATAATGTTCTCCTCCTTGCCCTCCTTGCTGGTTGGCATGTTCGAAAGCATCGGCCTGTTGCCACTGCTCGCCGTATTTATCATACTTACTCCGCTTTTCAGGGTCTGACAATACGTCATAAGCCTCCGTCAAGGCCTGAAACTTTGCCTTTGCCTTAGGATCATCAGGGTGTAAGTCGGGGTGAAATTGTTTTGCACGTTTTAAATATGCCTTTTTCAACTCTTTTTGCGGTATGTCTTTCGACACTCCCATAATCTTGTAATAATCAATGAATGCCATAGCAATAAAGATTTTATAATTCTAAACAACGTCCTACAAAAGCAGTGCCAACGCATTTATAAGTAGGTAAAAATCTCGTTTTATCTATTGCTTAAAACGAAAAAGAGCAGCAACAGCACAGACTACGAAATAAAAACAGTAATTTTGCAGATAGAAACAATTACAAACCAACAAACTAACACGCTATGTATACAGTTGACGAACTGAATGACAGACTAATAGACCTCGCCTTCTCTGAAGACATTGGAGACGGCGACCACACAACCCTTTGCTGCATACCTGAAGATGCTATGGGCAAGTCTCGCTTGCTTATTAAGGAAGAAGGCATCTTGGCTGGTATGCGCATTGCAAAAGAAATCTTTCATCGCTTCGATTCTACCATGCAGGTTGAACAATTAATGGAGGACGGCGCCCACGTTAAGCCAGGCGACGTTCCTATGATTGTTACAGGCAAAGTACGTTCCTTGTTACAGACTGAACGCTTAATGCTCAACGTAATGCAACGTATGAGCGGTATTGCCACTATGACCAACAAGTACGTAGAACGCTTAAAGGGTACTAACACGCGTGTACTCGACACACGCAAGACCACTCCTGGTATGCGTATGCTTGAAAAAGAGGCTGTCAAAATTGGCGGAGGTTGCAACCACCGCATCGGACTTTTTGACATGATTTTGTTGAAAGACAATCACATTGACTTTGCTGGCGGTATCGCCAACGCACTTGATCGTTGCGCTGCCTACCAAAAGGAAAAAGGCTTAAACTTGAAGGTTGAAATTGAATGTCGCTCTTTTGACGAGATCAATCAAGTAATGGCGCATGGCGGTGCTGACCGCATTATGCTTGACAACTTCTCTGTTGAAGACACTAAAAAGGCCGTAGAACTTATCGACCACAAGTTTGAAACAGAATCAAGCGGTGGCATTACTTACGACACACTTCGTGACTATGCAGAATGTGGAGTCGACTTCATCTCTGTAGGAGCGCTCACCCACTCTGTTAAGGGGCTGGATATGTCTTTCAAAGCTTGCTAACGCACCATACATAATAAAGGATACGCAATAATATATTATATACATAAGAAAGGATGTGCCAGTGCGCTGACACATCCTTCTTAATATTATTAATACGCAAAAGAATGATTAAAAGTATTAAGAACAGCATAGGCGCAGCACTTCTTGCTTTGTGTGGCTTCATAGGATTTACTCCAGAAGCCTCTGCGTGTACCAGTTTCTTAGTGGGTAAAAAGGCCTCAGCCGATGGTTCTGCCTTCATCACCTATAACCAAGATGACTATGGCATGTTTGGCCGTCTTCACTATCTCCCCGCTGGCAAACACGCGAAAGGCGAAATGCGTAAAATCATCGACGGTGACACGAACCACTATTTAGGCGAAATACCTGAAGCGCCCTATACTTATGCCGTAATGGGCTACATCAACGAATACCAAGTTGGTATCACCGAAACCACCTTCGGTGGACGCGAAGAGTTGGTCGACCCCAAAGGAACGATTGACTACGTAAGCCTCATGACCATAGCCTTACAACGTTCTAAGACAGCACGCGAAGCTATAAAGGTAATGACGAGTTTGGTGCAAGAATATGGTTATGCTTCAGAGGGCGAAAGTTTCTCAATTGCCGACCCCAACGAAGTTTGGATACTCGAAATGATAGGTAAGGGGCCTAAGGAGAAAGGTACGGTTTGGGTTGCAGTACGCATTCCCGATGACTGCATTGCATGTCATGCCAACCAAAGCCGCATTCACAAATTCGATTTAAAAGACAAGCAAAATGTGATGTACGCCAAAGACGTTATCACCTTTGCACGCAAACAAGGCTTTTTCAGTGGCAAAGACGCTAACTTCTCTTTTGCCGATGCCTACTCTCCCGCTAACTTTAGTGCCATTCGCTACTGCGAAACACGCGTGTGGAGTTTCTTCAATAAGTGGGTAGACGGCATGGACAAATACCTTGACTACGCTGACGGTAAACATATTGGTAAAGCAGAAGTAATGCCTTTATATTTTAAGCCCAAACAGAAGCTTTCGTTGCACGATGTCATGAACTCTATGCGCGACCACTACGAAGGCACACCCTTTGACATTACGAAAGATGCTGGAGCAGGTCCATACGAAGCACCCTACCGCCCCACCCCTTTGTCATGGGAGTATAAAGGCAAAAAATATTTTAACGAACGTCCTATCTCAACGCAACAAACAGCTGGCACTTACGTTATTCAATTACGCGACTTCATGCCCAATGCTGTAGGCGGTGTACTTTGGTACGGCAACGACGATCCCAATATGGTAGCATACACTCCCGTGTATTGCTCTGCTACTAAAGAACCCGAGTGCTACAATCCGAAAGACGCTGACGGAGTAACCTTCTCATGGAACTCTGCCTTTTGGATTGAAAACTGGGTTGCCAACATGGTTTATCCTCGCTATTCACAACTCTTTCCAAGTTTAAAGAAAGCACGTCAAGAGTTAGAGGATAAATATGCAGCACAACAAGCACAAATTGAGAATAAAGCTCAAATGCTATTAAAGGAAGACCCCGCACGCGCTAAAGCTTACCTTACAGACTATTCTGCCGAATGCGCACAAACCATGATGCAGCGTTGGAAAAAGTTAGGCGAATACCTTATCGTGAAGTTTAACGACCAAGCCATTAAACCTGAAAAGGAAGAAAAGTTTGAACTTACACCCGATGGTTTAGGCAAGGCTGTTGAGCGCCCAGGCTTCAACGAGAGCTTCCGCAAGGTCGTCATCGATGAGACGGGCGATAAATATCTAATCCCAGAATAAGTCCAAATACCAACCGAAAGACTTAAAACGCTTTTCGGGCAGACATGTCTACACAAGATGCGTACTTATCTATACAAAAGATAGGCACGAAACTATATTGTACCATTATAGGCTGCAAATCAGCTAATCGAACTCACTCGTATTACTGATTCGCAGCCTATTTTGTACTCAATCAGACTGTTGCTCAACAGAAATATTTGTGTAGGCCATCAAAGGAACGTTTTGTATGTTATACAACAGAAAAATTCCCCATTTCTCGTACATTTCTTTGTAGGGGGGGGTAAAAAAGCTAACTTTGCCCTATGAAAAACTTTTACTCATCTACAAAAAAAGATTTACTTAACAATGGACAATAGCATGAAACGCTGGATTGGCGCTTCTATCTGCTGCTTTATTTTAGGCAGCGGACAGGGAATTGTGGCGCAAAAGGTCGTTTTTCCACAAGAGCAACAAGCAGGTGTAGCTTCAGCTTCAGAGGCCGACAATGAATACACCCTAAAGAATGCTTTGTTAACAGCCAAGTTTGTCAAAACTGAGGGCAAACTCATCTTTAATGGCTGTGAAGAGATGAATCTCAAGCCTGGTACAGAACTCTTTAAAGTAGTCTTGGGAGACGGAACAAGCTTCACCTCTTCTGACATGACCTTAGAGAGTGTAGAGCTCGTTGATCTATTAGGCGATGCAAAAGCTGTGAAAGGTTCTGACCGCTTTAATGGTAAGGCCATTAAAGCCGTATTCAAACGCGATAAGCTCAACATTACATGGCACGCTGTGCTACGTGACGGTTCACACTACCTGCGCACGACTCTCGACGTAACTGCTGATGAAGACCAAGCCATGCAGTCTATCACCCCCATGCTCTACAATGTCGACAACGAAGCGGCTCAAACCGTTCCCGTTGTTGTGGGCAACACACGCGGTGCATTGTTGGCAAGTAATAAGATATTTGCGGGACTTGAAACGCCAATGGGCGTAAATAGTGCACAAGTGGCTAATGCTGGTTACGACACGTTCAACCCCAAGGGTTGGAACTCAAGCTCGTTTAGCTGGAATCCCGGCGACGAACTTCCCACTGACATTCGCAACTCAGAGATTAAGGTTGACAACAATGCCGTATCACCCGACGATGTGCGTGGTGCACGCGGTTACATCTCATTCCGTAAGGCTGGTGAACAAACCCTCACTTTCCAATACACAAGTGGTAACCACCGTCTTGACATCGTAGGCGTTGACGTAGTTGATGGTCAGGGAAAGGTTTTAGCTAAAGACTATCACGGAGGCTATACAGGCGGACAAAAGAAGAACAATGTCTATACGCTCAACATTCCTGAAGCTGGAGCTTACGTTCTACGCTACTTCGTAGCCGGAACGACTCGCAGTGACTTTAACAGTAATGGTACCATTACCTTTAGTGAAAAGGTGGCTGTACCCGTTGTACTCTACGACTTGGTAGCAGGCACGAAGCAAGAAGTAAAAGCACATAAGGTAAAAGCCTTGAGCGTTGAAGACAACATGACCATTTACGACCGCACAGGCTGGACTGTTACCGTTGATGGTTATAACGATGATAATGGCACAGGTTCGGCTGAGGCGATTATCGACGGCAACATCAATACTTATTGGCATTCTCACTATTCAGACAACACCAATAAGGCCATGCCTCATTGGTTTATGGTCGATATGCAGAAGTCACAGACGATAGCTTCAGTAGGCATCGTAACGCGACAAGCTGAAAGTAACGTTAATGGCCACATTAAAGACTTTGAAATCTATACTGGCGACGACGCCAACAACCTTACGAAACAATACACGGGTACACTCACTTACTCTAAAAACCAAGTGTGGGTGGCATTGCCACAAGCCGTAACGGCACGTTATGTAAAGGTGCTCATCAAGTCGTCACAGAATGGTGCCGTATTTGCTTGCTGTGCTGAGTTCAACGTTTCACCCGACAATCCTTATGCCGAACAAGCCCTTACCAACTTCGACGTTGACGATGAGACCATCCGACAGTGGCAACCCTCATCTTGGACTGAAATGGCTTCAGACGACATACCTTGGCGCGTAAAGGAACAAGATCAAGCAGCCCCCAACGTGTTAGAGAAGTCAATGGGTGTCAACTTCAACGTAGGCGGTGGCACATTTACAACTACCTTTAATTATGCAAGCGGTAACAACCGCCTCGACATGGTAGGCGTCGACCTGCTTGACGAAAGCAATAGTGTTGTAGCATCTGACTATCACGCAGGCTTTACCGGAACGGCCAAGAATGCCAACACCTATACGCTTTGGGTACCCCAAGCTGGTAAGTATAAATTGCGTATGATGGTGTCAAAGAAGAATGAGGCACTCACCTCATCGGGCAACATCGTACTGAACTATACCAAGGTTGATACGCTCCACATGTTAGCTCCCACCGAGGTGCCTATGCAAGGTTATTGGCGCCGCAACACCACGCTCAAACAAGGACAGAGTTGGGAAGTAAGTTCTGTTGTAGGACTCGTAGCTCCTGGTCAGCAACGTCGTTCGTTCCTGGCTTATAGCGAGCGTGAACGTGCTGTGCCTTGGCGTGCACTCCCCGTCTACATTTCATGGTACGAACTCAACATCGACCGCAACAACGCTGTAGGTAATAATGGTGTGTACGATGCTTCCGACCCTGACAATAAGAATGGAAACTACACTGGCAACATGACTAGCGAACAATGCGTTGACGTAATTAATCATTGGAAGGAAAAGTTCTACGACGTATATAACAAGACCCCCTATGCCTTTGTATTTGACGATGGTTGGGACGCTTATGGCACATGGACGTTCAATTCCAACTTCCCCAATGGTTTTACAACCGAGAACAACCTTGCTACAGGCATGGGAGCCGGCATTGGCGCTTGGTTAGGTCCCGTAGGTGGTTATGGTCAGAGCGGAACGTATCGTCGTAAGTATTGGAACAATCGTGGTGGTATGCAGTTAAGCAATCAAGACTACTACAACTACTTTGTCAACTGCTGCAACAACATGATTAAGCAGTACGATTTCCGATTCTTCAAGTTCGACGGTATCAGCGCGCAAGGCACGGCTTATGGTCCTGATGCGGGTGACACAGGTATCGAAAATGCTGAGGCTATTATCAGCATCGAGCGCGACGTTCGCAAGACACGCCCCGACATATTCTACAACACAACTGTCGGCACATGGGCTTCACCCTTCTGGTTCCATTATAGCGATGCTATTTGGCGTCAAGATGCTGACTGCTCAAAAATTAGCAATACAGGTACTGACCGCGAGCAGTGGATTACGTATCGCGACTACATGGTCTACAAAATCTTTACCCAAGGTTCACCTCTCTGTCCTATCAACACGTTGATGACGCACGGACTTATTCTCAGTAAGAAGGGTAAGCCTTATACACCCTCTGACTATAGCTATGATGGTGTTTTGCGTGAGATGCGCTGTGCCTTCGGTTGTGGTTCGGGTATGGTAGAGCTTTACACCGACTACTCATTAATGGACGAAATTAAGGACAACAGCGGCAAGGCTGGTGCTTTATGGAAAGACTTAGCCGACTGCATGGAATGGCAAGAGCGCAATGCTGATGTATTGCCCGACATTCACTGGGTAGGCGGTAATCCTTGGGACGGCAGCAAAGTCAATCCTTACGGTTGGGCTGCATGGAATGGTAAGAAGACTACGCTCACATTGCGTAACCCCGACGTAAACGAGCGTACTTTGACCACCACTTTGCGCAAGGTGTTCGACATTCCTGCTTCATTACAAACGACCATTACGCTCAGCAGTGCCTTTGCTGATCAAAAGATTGCTGTTGACGGCGGCTTGAAGGGCATCGACTTAAACACACCGATTGATGTAGATAAAGAAATAACCTTCACCTTCCCCGCCTCTTCGGTATTCGTAATTGATGGTGTAGACAATGGAAACTTTGATCTATTGCCCACTCCCGACGATCCAAAAGGTCCTACCACAGCGATTGGCGAGGTGAACAATCCGTTCATCAACACCAATGCTACAATCTACGACATCTCAGGTCGCCGCTTGGCTACGCCTCAAAAGGGTAATGTCAATATTATTGATGGCAAGAAAGTCGCACAATAAATGCGAAACTACTGAATATTAAATATTGCTATTCAGTAAAATTTCAAAGAGCATATTTGATTTCCTCAAAATTCTACAAAATAGAACCTTAGGAAAGCCAAATATGCTCTATTTTTTACAAAACTGTAAGACTTTATTTACGACACGCGTGCCTAAGAGTCACTTAATTAACAAAAAAAATATCATACACAAATCATTGATTTTCAACAAGCAAAGAAACAATGTTTAGAATTTAGGATAAAAAAACCGCAAAAACATTTGGTTGGTAAGCCATAATGTAATACCTTTGCACTCGCAAAACGGAAATGAGACTTGCACTCTTAGCTCAGTTGGTAGAGCAACTGACTCTTAATCAGTGGGTCCAGGGTTCGAACCCCTGAGAGTGTACAAGGTACGAGAGCTAACTTCATTACGAAGTTAGCTCTTTTTCGTTACAAATCCGCAGTAAATAACAAAGCGCCCTTTTTAAGCTTTTTTTTCAAAAAAAACACATCACAGCAATCCTTTTCGAAAATATTTCATACCTTTGTATTATTATCACTAACAAACATGCCAATTATTCACATAAATAGTCTTGAGCACGCAGGCACTGAAATCTTTCATTCACTTACAGAGGCTCAACTTCGCAACCGCTTAGAGCCTGAAAAAGGCATATTCATTGCTGAAAGCCCCAAGGTAATACGCGTAGCACTTGATGCGGGTTATCAACCTGTTGCTCTACTGACAGAAGAAAGACATATCACAGGTGATGCTGCGGACATCGTAGCAAAATTCGAAAGCCTAAACATACCTATATATACTGGCAGCAGAGATTTACTCACGACACTTACTGGCTATAAATTAACACGTGGTGTGTTATGTGCCATGAAGCGTCCGCGTGAGAAAGCGTTAGCAGAAATCATAAAGGACGCACATCGCATAGTCATTATAGACAACGTTGTAGACACAACCAACATTGGTGCTATTTTTCGTTCCGCTGCAGCATTAGGTATTGATGGAGCACTTCTCACTCGAAACTCATGCGACCCACTAAATAGAAGAGCTGTTAGAGTCTCAATGGGTTCTGTATTCCTTATTCCATGGACATGGATAGACAATATCGAAGAAATTAAGAAAGAAGGTTTCAAGACTGTAGCCATGGCATTAACGGATAATTCTATTTCACTTGATAACCCTATCTTACAGACCGAAGAAAAATTAGCCATTATCATGGGAGCAGAAGGAGATGGTCTTCCACATGATACCATTCATAATGCAGACTACACCGTGCGCATTCCAATGGGCCACGGAGTAGATTCCCTAAACGTTGCAGCAGCTTCAGCTGTTGCGTTTTGGCAATTAAGAAAGAAATAGATAAATAAAAAAGTAATAACAACCCTTATAAGAGATATATGATAAACAAGCAAGATGCACCTTATGAGAATCAGGAAGACGATTCTTTTAAGCTTGAGGAGTTTGGTTACATACTACTTGCACATTGGCACTGGATTATACTATCCGTTGCCATAGCCTTAGGTGTAGCCGTACTAAAAATTCTCCGTACGACTCCTACCTACGTACAGAGCACATCTCTACTCATTAAAAGCGATGATGGCAAAGGCGGAAGTTCGCCTATCAACGGACTCTCACAAGACTTTCAGAATTTAGGCATATTGGCTTCAAACACCAATATTAATAATGAAATTCTTACCATCAGCGCACCCGTTATGATGCAAGAGGCCGTTAAGAGACTGCATCTTGAACTACAAATGCAAGTTAAAAACGGACTACACACTGTACCTTTATATGACAATTCGCCCATTAGCTTGTTAATGCCACAGGCCAATGATGACTTCATGTGCAGCTTTAAGATGCGCCTAAACGCCAACCAAACTGCAGAGTTATGGGACTTTGAGACAATAAATGGCTTGAACGAAAAGCATATTACGATTAAGATGGGGGAAATCGCACGAACTCCTGTCGGCATAATTGTGCTTCAAGCCACAAAATATTGGAAAAGGAATTTCACTTCAGATGAGATCTACGTTACCAAATACCCTGTAAAGAATATTGGTAATATGTACAACAACCGACTCTCTGTAGCTCTTAGCAACAAAGAGTCTACCATACTTGATATTTCAATAGTTGACGAAAGCAAGCAACGTGCATCTAACCTCCTTTACAAACTTATTGAAGTATACAATGAACAATGGCTAAAGGATCGCAACCGCGTAGCTGAGAGCACATTTGAGTTTATTACTCAACGTCTAAACACGTTGTCAAAAGAACTGGGTGACGTTGATCAAAAAATCTCTGATTACAAAAGCCAAGCGATGCTCCCCGATATGGATGCAGCATCAAGCATGTATCTGACACAAAGTACTAAGAACAATGATCAGATACTCACGCTACGCAACCAACTTAGTGTAGCACGTTACATTCGAGAATACCTTGCAGACCGCAGCAAATACGGCCAATATCTCCCAACTAACACAGGGGTAGGAAGTACAGGTATTGAAAGTATGATTGCTAACTATAACAAGACAGTTAGCGCACGCAATGAAGTACTTGACAATAGTAGCGAAAATACACCATTGGTTCAGAAGTTTAACAACGAACTGAAACTGCAACGTCAAACAATCATGCACTCACTTGACAACTTTATCGCACAGATACAGTCACAAGTGGGAAATTGGGAGAACACTGAAGCGCAAACTAACGAAAAGTTAGCTGCTGCACCCCAACAAGTTAAGAAGTTACTTTCAGTTGGACGCCAGCAAAAGGTTAAAGAAGCGCTCTATATCTATTTACTTCAGAAGCGTGAAGAAAACGAGTTGTCAAAAACGTACACAGCATGGAACACTCGTATCATTCAGCCTCCAACGGGCAGTGACGCTCCCTCATCGCCCCGTAAGAACATTATACTATTGGCTGCTTTAGCCATTGGTATATTTATCCCCACAGGCTTACTCTTCTTGCGCGAGACACTCAACCACACGGTTCGTGGACGTGCCGACCTTGAGGATATGCAAACGCCACTTATTAGCGAAATACCTGAAATGGTCAACAAGAAGCATTGGTGGCAGTTTAAGAAGAAGAATGTACGTAGACAGGTGTACGTTAAGAGCAATAGCCGCGACCTGATCAACGAATCATTCCGCATTTTGCGCACAAAGTTGGACTACTTCCTCAAGAGCACAGGCGAGAGCAACAAGGTTATTATGCTTACAAGCTTCAACGTTGGTTCTGGTAAGAGTTTCATCTCTATCAACCTTGCCAAAGCACTCTCACTTAAAGGGGCTAAGGTTTTGGCTATCGACTTTGACCTTCGCCACGCTTCGCTCAGCGACTTTGCTAAACATACTGACGTAGGCATTACAAGTTATCTAAGCAATATCACCGACAACATTGACGAATGTATTCAGCACGATGCAGTCGGTAGGGGATTAGACATTCTACCCATTGGTATTATTCCTCCCAACCCATCAGAGCTTCTGTTGAGTGATAAGATGAAGCCAATGTTTGATAAGTTGCGCGAAGAGTATGACTACATTATACTTGACTGCCCGCCTATCGAGATAGTTGCAGATGCCAGCATCGTCAAGGACTGCGCTGACGTTACTCTCTTTATAGTACGTGCTGGAGTTATGGATCGCCGCATACTTAAAGACGTAGAAGAACTCTACAAAAATAAGGTATACAAACACATGGCTCTTATCCTTAATGGCGCTCCCTACATCTCAGGCCGCTATGGTAACTATCGCTATGGTTATGGTTACGGCAAAGGAAATGGCTACGGCTATTATAACACCAACGCGACCAACACCATTTAATACAATAACGGATTGAACTTACAGATTAAGCCCTTGTCTACAAAAGGTAGACAAGGGCTTAATGCATTAAATAATTCGGTTTTTAGTTTGAAGGTTATGAGGTTATAAAGTTACTTTACGTTGTTGATAATCAACTAAACAAACTTTATAACCTCATAATCTTAAAACGTAAAAGGGGCATTTTAGAAATAGCCTTAAATGCTTTTGAACTCACCAATTAATACACATCAAAGAAAGGTAAAGATCATCTATACTCTTTCTTTCTATTAAAGAAGAAGCCAACATAAATATTGGCAAAGTTTACGGAATTGGTTAAGGATAAACGATTCTTGCGATAAGCATATAAATGACTAATAAAAGAGCCACCTGCAAACCAATGTGCGTTGTTCCATACCAAACCGAAACGAGATGTACAATCGAAACTAAAATTTTTCAAATCAAGGAATACCTCATTCCCTTTTATTTTCTCTCCCTTTGCTTTGCGTATACCAACAGAAGGCATTACCGAAACGCCCAACAACCAATTACGAGCAAACACCCAATTGTAGGCATAGCCAACGCTTGCATAATAATAATTATAATTAATAGAAGAGAACTTCAATTCTTCAACTATTTTCTCATCGCCTTCTTCGCCAATTAAGACAGACGGCAACTTATGATAATCAAAAGATATATGCTGCTTACTGAAGCCCAGACCTAACATGACCGACCCACAACTCTTACGTTGTACCGTACTCTGATTATAAGCAGCAGGATATGAGAAGTGTCGGTGATTGAACACATAATAAGCACTAAAAGATGTAGTACTCGCGTCAAGTCCCGTAAAAGGATAATTATAAAAGGCTTTATTCTTCACCCCTTCAAAGCCTTCTGTACGACGCAAACGGAAGTCACCCGAGTTCTTTATATATACAAAGTCACAACCTAACATCGAACTATAAAGGCTGAAGTTAAATTCTGAACTTTTGCCTAAAGCACGTGGGTGCGTAATATCAAACGTATAGCCCAAGAAAATCCAACGCCAACCGAAGTAGGGCCCGACCTTTACGTTTGGAGCTGGTTTCGTCGAAATAGACTGAACGTTGCCCTCCGCATCACGCCCCATCAACTTATAAGTTTGGAAGAAGTTGGTATTTTGCCCCATCGCCGTAAAGTTGTAATAGTTAGGCGATATATAGGTTGTATCGTAGTCATCAAAACTTTTAATAAAACGATAAACAATACTCCCTGCATGCTTCACCTTTTTCTTCATGCGTTTAAAACGACTTAGCCCATCTATATGTTGAAAGTGCGTACTATCAGGTTTCACACAGAGACTATCATTCGGCAACTGCGCATGCGCAAAAGTGCTGACTCCCCAAGCCAGCACCAAAGAAAATAATATATGGTTTCGTGTTTCGATAATACAAAAGCTAAAGATTATAACTTATCCAATATTCTATCTACCACCCAATTAACAGGAGTCGCACTTACGCTGTCACACTTACAGATAGCCTTATTCTGCAAATGCTTCACCACCAATTCTATAAGCGGGCGCTGTACATACGTAGGATTTTCTACCACAAACTCCTGTCTACCCTGCTCGTTCTGCAACACAATAGGTTGATAAGTAAACACCGAGAATGAAAGTGAACCCTTATCTCCTACGATGTCAATACGGTCTTCTTTAGCCGATTCATGAGCGACAAAGCACCACGAACCAGAGCCAGGCAAACCATTATCAAACTTAAAACAAGCACTCACAGAATCCTCCGTCTGATACAATCCACCACGATTTGCCTTCATACCCTCAGCCTCAATAATAGGGCCAAACATCTCTTGCAACAAATCAATTTGGTGAGGAGCTAAATCGTAAAAGTAGCCACCACCCGCGATGTCAGCTTGCACACGCCAAGGCAAATTAGTTTTATTATAATCCAAGTCACGCGGAGGAACAGCAAAACGAATTTGTACATTTACCACCTTACCAACAGCGCCTTCTTCCACCAATTCTTTTACTTTGATAAAATAAGGCAAATAGCGACGATAGTAAGCTACAAAACATGGTACGCCCGTTTTCTCCGCTATACGATTAATGCGGCAACAATCTTCGTAGTTTGAAGCCATGGGCTTTTCAACGTACACAGCTTTACCACTTTTCATTGCCATGATAGCATACGTAGCGTGTGTAGAAGGTGGCGTTGCAATATATACCGCATTCACCTCAGGGTCGTTAATAAGTTCCTGAGGGTCGGTATACCATTTACCGATATCATGACGTTCTGCATACGACTTTGCACGCTCCGCCTTTCGGCTCATGACAGCAACGACCGTTGCCCCTTCTATTCGACTGAATGCAGGGCCACTTTTCTTTTCTGTAACTTCACCACAACCGATGAAGCCCCAACGAACTTGATCCATATGTTAGTGAGTTTGGGGAAATTAGTAAAACGCGTGACACAGATTAGCCTTCCGAGAAAGGCTTACCTGTGCCACGCTTAATATTTATTCAAGACATTAATACTCCTGCCAACACTTGATTTCGAGGTCATCTAACTTCTGCGTACAGAAAGAATAGATGAACGCCGAAGCCAATCGAGCATTCGTAATCAATGGCACATTCAAGTCAATAGCGGCACGACGAATCTTGTAGCCATTCGTCAACTCACCCGTTGAAAGGTTCTTCGGCACGTTCACTACCATGTCAATCTCCTTATTGTGCAACATGTCAAGTGCTTGAGGTTGTTGTCCTTCCTCACTTGGCCAATGTACCAAAGTATTCTCAACGCCATTCTCTGTCAAATAACGACTTGTACCAGGAGTTGCAAACAACTTATATCCATGGTCACGCAACATCGCACTGGCAGCTAACATTTCAGCCTTTTGTTTGCCATCGCCTGTTGAAAGCAATATGTTCTTCGCAGGTATGCGCTGTCCAACTGAAAGCATCGCCTTGAGCAAGGCCGAACGAGAGTCCTCACCCAAGCAACCAACTTCACCCGTCGAAGCCATATCAACGCCCAACACGGGGTCAGCCTTTTGCAAACGATTGAACGAGAACTGAGAAGCCTTCACACCTACATAGTCTAAGTCGAAGAGGCTCTTTGCAGGTTTCTCTACAGGGAGTCCCAACATGATACGCGTAGCCAACTCAATCAAATTAATCTTGAGCACCTTACTAACGAAGGGGAACGAACGAGAAGCACGCAAGTTACACTCAATTACCTTAATATCATTTTCACGAGCCAAGTACTGAATGTTGAACGGGCCAGAGATGTGGAGTTCCTTCGCAATTTGCTTTGAAATCTTCTTAATGCGGCGTGCCGTTTCGACGTACAACTTCTGTGGCGGGAACTGAATCGTAGCATCACCTGAGTGTACACCAGCAAACTCGATATGTTCAGAAATAGCGTAAGCGATAATCTCACCGTCCTTGGCTACAGCGTCCATTTCCACCTCCTTAGCATGCTGCATAAATCGGCTCACAACCACGGGGTGTTTCTTTGATACGTTGGCGGCCAACTTCAAGAAACGTTCCAACTCTTCTTGGTTTGAGCAAACATTCATAGCTGCACCTGACAATACGTATGAAGGACGAACCAATACGGGGAAGCCTACGCGTTTGATGAACTCTTGAATGTCGTCCATTGAGGTCAACGCACTCCACTCAGGTTGGTCAACGCCAATGCGGTTCAACATCTCTGAGAACTTCTCGCGGTCTTCAGCATTATCGATATACTTAGCTTGCGTACCTAACAAATTAATATTTTCAGCATCAAGGCGCATTGCCAAATTGTTAGGAATTTGACCACCCGTACTTACGATTACACCATAAGGACACTCTAAGTCAAGAATATCCATTACGCGCTCAAACGTAAGTTCGTCAAAGTAGAGGCGGTCGCACATATCGTAGTCAGTCGAAACCGTTTCAGGGTTATAGTTAATCATAACCGAACGGTAACCTTCTTTGCGGATCGTGTTCAAAGCCTGCACGCCACACCAGTCAAACTCAACCGATGAACCAATACGATAAGCACCCGAACCGAGAACGACAACCGAGCGTTTGTCATTTTCGAAATGAATATCGTGAGCTACACCGCTATAAGTTAAGTACAAATAGTTCGTTTGAGCTGGATATTCAGCAGCCAAGGTATCAATCTGCTTTACAACGGGCAAGATGCCTGCCTGCTTACGACGAGCGCGAACGGCCAAGATAGCCTTCTCAATGTCCATTTCTTGCTCCATGCCCACAGCGCGAGCTATCTGGAAGTCAGTGAAGCCCTGCACCTTTGCCTTACGCAACAAGTCATTACCAAGCACATTGATTGAAGTACAAGCATGCAGTTCCTTATCGGTCTGATGAATCTTATAAAGCTTTTGCAAGAACCAGCAATCAATCTTTGTCAAGTCATGTATCTGATCAATGGTATAGCCAGCATTGAACGCCTTTTCGATTACAAAGATACGCTTATCGGTAGGTTCCTTTAATGCAGCCTCAACGTCTTCAATCTTCAGTTCCTTATTGTCAACAAAGCCGTGCATACCTTGACCTATCATGCGCAAGCCCTTTTGAATAACTTCTTCAAAAGTTCTGCCAATGGCCATGACTTCGCCAACTGACTTCATTGACGAACCCAATTCACGGTCTACGCCATGGAACTTACCCAAATCCCAACGTGGAATCTTGCACACTACGTAGTCAAGAGCAGGTTCGAAGAAGGCTGAAGTCGTCTTTGTTACAGAGTTCTTCAAATCGAACAAACCATAACCCAAGCCCAACTTAGCAGCAACAAAAGCCAAAGGATAACCCGTAGCCTTTGAAGCCAATGCTGAAGAACGTGACAAACGAGCATTTACCTCAATTACGCGATAGTCCTCACTATTGGGGTCGAAAGCATACTGAACGTTACACTCACCGACAATACCCACGTGACGAACGATGCGAATAGAGAGTTCACGCAACTTATGATACTCTGCATTCGTCAGCGTCTGTGACGGAGCGATAACGATACTTTCGCCCGTGTGAATGCCTAACGGGTCGAAGTTCTCCATATTACATACCGTTATGCAGTTGTCAAAACGGTCGCGAACTACTTCATACTCCACTTCTTTCCAACCCTTCAAACTCTTTTCTACGAGCACTTGAGGAGAGAAAGAAAAAGCCTTTTCTGCCAACTTATTGAGTTCTTCCTCATTGTCGCAGAAGCCCGAACCTAAACCACCCAAAGCGTAAGCGGCACGCAAGATGACAGGGTAACCCAATTCGGCAGCAGCCTTACGCGCTTGCTCTACATTCTCGCAAGCTTCGCTCTTAATGGTCTTTACGTTAATCTCGTTCAGCTTCTCAACAAAGAGTTCACGGTCTTCTGTGTCCATAATGGCCTGCACAGGCGTTCCGAGTACTTGCAAGTTGTACTTTTCAAGCACACCGCTCTCGTAGAGTTCAACGCCACAGTTCAAAGCCGTTTGTCCACCAAAGGCCAACATGATGCCGTCGGGACGTTCCTTTTCGATAACGCACTCAACAAAGTAAGGAGTTACAGGAAGGAAGTATATATGGTCGGCCACGCCCTCAGAGGTTTGTACCGTAGCAATATTCGGATTGATAAGAACCGTTTCGATGCCTTCTTCCTTTAACGCCTTGAGTGCTTGTGAACCTGAGTAGTCAAACTCACCCGCCTCACCAATTTTTAAAGCGCCAGAACCGAGAAGAAGCACTTTTTTGATTTGATTTGTCATAATAGTATTCTTTTTTTCAAATGCCTTTTCGGCTCTAATTATTTCAACAAGTTAACGAAATCATCGAACAAGAACTCTGTATCGACAGGGCCTGAACAAGCCTCCGGGTGGAACTGAGCCGAGAACCAAGGATTGGTCTTATGACGAACGCCCTCGTTTGAGCCGTCGTTCATGTTAATAAAGTATGGTTCCCATTCTGCGGGCAACGTGCGGCTATCAACAGCATAACCATGATTTTGTGACGTTACGAAGCAACGATTCGTACCTACCATACGCACGGGTTGGTTATGGCTACGATGACCATACTTCAACTTATAAATGCTGGCACCGGCTGCCTTTGAGAGCAACTGGTTACCCATACAGATACCCATGCAAGGACGCACCTTCGGATTGCTCAAAAACTTACGAATATTTTCTACCGCCTCAACACACGTGTCAGGGTCGCCAGGACCATTGGCAAGGAAGAGACCGTCAAATTCCATATCGTTGAAGTCGTAATTCCAAGGCACACGGATCACCTCTACACCTCGTTTGATAAGGCAGCGAATAATGTTATTCTTTACACCACAGTCTACAAGGACAACCTTCTTGCGACCTTCGCCCTCGTTATAACGAATTACCTCTTTGCATGACACCTTGGCCACGTAGTTAACGCCCTCATACGTTGCTGTAGGAACATTATCAGGCTCATCGTCAAACAAGATCTTGCCCATCATCACACCATGCTCACGTAGCACCTTAGTCAATTCACGCGTATCGATGCCCGTAATGCCTGGCACCTTCTCACGCTTCAACCAATCCCCTAAACTTTCAACAGCATTCCAATGGCTATATTGTTCGCTATAATCGCTCACAATGATAGCCGAAGCATAGATGCGGTCACTTTCCATAAAGGTGGCAAGGCCGTTTTCTTCTGTTGTGAAGGGAGGCACACCATAATTACCAACAAGAGGATAAGTTAGTGTCATCAGCTGACCTGCATACGAAGGGTCTGTTAAACTTTCTGGATAGCCCATCATAGCAGTATTAAAGACTACTTCGCCCGCCACTGGAGCCTCATAGCCAAACGATGTACCATGAAACTTGGTACCATCGTCAAGAACAAGTGTTACGTTACGCATATTATTGAGTTGATGATATGTTTCTATTATTATAATTCTACCTTATAGTTATGCTCGTAATAGTGGATAAAAGCTTCGTTTACGCGCTTATTACCACCAGGGGTCGGATAATGACCTGAGAAGTACCAATCGCCAGGGCTATGCGGACAGGCCTTGTGTAGTCCGTCCAAACTTTGATATACAATATGTATCTCGGTCGTAACGCCTTCAGGGCGAAGCATTTCGGCCATTTTCTCAGAGATTTCTTCCGATGTAAAAGGCTTATACACCTCACGCACATAGTTCACCACCTGCTCTTTGGGCAAGTTCTCTTGTGCCTTACACTTTGCATAGATCTCATCCAAACGTTGTTCTAAACCTCTATCTTTATGCAAAGCTATCGCAGCACGGAAGGCAATAAATTCCTCCATGCGCGCCATGTCAATACCATAATAATCTGGGTAGCGCACCTGAGGCGATGAACTTACTACCACGATACGTTTCGGGTGAAGGCGATCCATGATACGTATAATGCTCTCGCGCAATGTCGTGCCACGCACAATACTATCGTCTATCACAACCAAATTATCTACGCCCGCTCTGACGGAGCCGTATGTAACATCGTACACATGAGCTGCCAAGTCATTACGAGAGTTGCCTTCGGCTATAAAAGTACGCATCTTGATATCCTTCCACGCCACCTTCTCCGACCGTATACGACGTGAAAGTATTGCATGCAATTTATCATGCGTTATGTTAGCGCCTAACGCTTCTATCTCGTTCGCCTTTTCTTTGTTCAGATATTCATTAAAGCCTTGTAGCATTCCGTAGTATGCTGCTTCGGCCGTATTAGGCACATAACCCAAGACGGTGTTATCTATTTCGCCATTGACAGCCTTCAAGATAGGCTCAACGAGCGTACGTCCTAATTCTTTTCGTTCACGATAAATGTCAACGTCTGAACCACGACTGAAGTAAACGCGCTCAAACGAACAGGCTGCATACTTCTTTGCTTCCAACACCTGTTCCGTGTGCATCACGCCATCTTTCGTCATGAATATACCTTGACCTGGCAAGAGTTCGTGTACTTCTTCTGCCTCTACGTCAAGTGTCGTCTGTATAACGGGGCGTTCTGAGGCTATGACTAGTACTTCATCGTCTTTATAATAAAAAGCGGGTCGAATCCCCCAAGGGTCGCGCATCGAGAACAACTCACCAGAACCCGTCACGCCACAGAGCACGTATCCACCGTCCCACACTGGGGCAGACTGTTTCAATACATTCGATAGGTTGATATGGTCTTCAATATAACGTGTAATATCTGTATTTTCAAGTCCCTTTGCCTTTGCTTCTTCAAAGCATCGTTCGCTCTCTCGGTCAAGGCGGTGTCCCAATTGCTCCAACAATATATAAGTGTCTGACACCATGCGCGGGTGCTGTCCTTTCACAGCTATAACGTCGAATATCTCAGGCACATTGGTCATGTTAAAGTTAGCGCAAATGCATAAGTTCTTGGCACGCCAGTTATTTCGTCTCAGAAACGGGTGGACATACGAAAGGCCACTCTTGCCAGTAGTTGAGTACCGGAGGTGGCCCATATATATTTCACCAGCAAACGGCACGTAACGGGCTGAAAAGTCCGCATCGTGTAATTGCTCGCTCGTAAATCCATTAAATTCCTTATGTACGTTACCAAATATCTCTTGGATAGCACCGCTGCCAAGACCACGCTGACGAAACATAAACTCCTCACCCGGAGCTGCTTGCATCTTCACACAAGCCAACCCCGCTCCCTCTTGACCGCGATTATGTTGCTTTTCCATCAACAAATATAGCTTATTCAAGCCATACATCCACGTGCCATACTTCTTTTCATAATAACTGAGCGGCTTTAGCAATCTTACCATTGCCACACCACACTCATGCTTTAAAGGTTCCATCAGCCTAAAATATTGGTTTTTTAACTGACCATAAATAGTCACGATTTAGCGAAAGCACGTACTGCTACTCTTATCACGCCATTTACAATCCTTTAATATTACGCTATATTGTGTGCAAAGATACAAACAATATTATAAAACGAACGAAAAAAGGCAATTGTTTTGGCAACAAAAAGAGTTTTTTTTAATACTGCAATCCTATTTAACTCAAGTTTCGAATTTAGAGTTTAAGGCTGAGTTTATTGCATAAAAGAGGCTTTGAGTATTTCCATATATCACGGAAAACGAGTAACTTAGATGTGATAAAAAAACAATACTCAACCCCCAAAGCCATAAGCAAAATTACAAAATTCCGTCAGAGATTCGTAACTTTTAAACTGCAACTTATCTCACATAATATCCATACATTTTCAGAACTTTTGATTTATCTTTCATGTTTCATTTTTTGTTATAAAGTAATTGAATATCAGTCATTTCGAAAAATGAAACATACGACTTTAATGTTTCATTTTTAGTTTCATGTTTCATTTTTCAAAACACTGAGGGAGCGCTTTCACGCTCCCTCAGTGTTTTTGAATCGCTCCCACAGAGGTTTTGAATCGCTCCCACAGTGTTTTTGTTTTTCTCCCTCAGTGTTTTTTGAATGAAACATTGAAACTAAAAATGAAACATAAATATACTATGTTTCATCTTTTGAATACATTGATTATCAACGTGTTGAAACTAAAAAATGAAACATGAAAGCAAAAAATGCCGTGGGTAAAATACACGTAAGCACAATGTATAATTTAGGGCGTTCTGAAACATTTTGTAGAGAATTCTGTAGAGGCTTTCAAACTACAATTTGTCAAATAGAATAACTACGTAATATCTTTTAGATTTAGTCTGCTTTATTAATAGGAAGGGGTACTTCTACGGAGCGAATGTGTAAGTCGCGCTGTGGAAAAGGAATTTCAATATTGTGTGCATTGAGCGTGTTGTAAATAGCTTCCTTTACGCGTCCTGTCATAATGAACTTTTGCTCTACGAGCACCCAATAGGTCACGAATAAGTTGACACTATTGTCGCCAAATTCGTCAAACACTACGCTGATAGGCTTCTTACTACTAATCACTTCACGTCCGTCGTCAGTTTGGATCATAAGATTCTTTACAGCGTCTGTTAGGAGCGTACGCACTTGGTCTATGTTTGCACCATAGGCTACACCTACGGGTACAGATACCATTTCGTAAGAGTGATTTTTGGTGATATTCTTAAAGTTCTTGCTAAAGAGCGAACTATTTAAGAAAGCAATCACACAGCCGTCGGCTGTAACTACCTGCGTGCTCTGATAGGTGATACTATCTACCTTACCACGAATGCCGTCACACTCAATAAAGTCGCCAACACGCACGCGTCCCGTCATGAGCGAAATGCCGTAGAAGAAGTTTTCGAGTAAGTCCTTCATGGCAAAACCGACACCCGTTGCCAAACCTGCTGAGATAACAGAAACGGCCGTTGAAGGTATCTTTAAGAGTCGTACTGAAATGATCGCATACATACCCCAAACGCAGATAGCAATAATATTATTGGCCAGCGTAAAGTTAGGTTTACCATTTACGACCACCTTTGACTTGTGATACTTGTGATAGAGCGCTTTGATTAGGTAGTTTAAGTAGCGGAAGATGAAGTATAGCGATGCTACTAATACGATCTTAAACAATGAGAGTTCGACAACGCCGTCAACGCTTAAGAAGTTGAACATAAAGATGTTAACTACCGTTGCTGTAAGATCGAACACGTCGGCTGCCCACCAAATAGAGAGCAACACTGACAATACGCCTAATACAGGCACAATGGCCATGGCCACGAGGTCGTAAAACCACGTCTGATTGATATGCTTCTCGTGGCGCACGCGAATAGCTTCTAATAAATTAAGATGTTGCGTCTTTCCTTTATTCACCACCAACTTCTCACCAATCTTCTTCACCAAGCGTTTCTCTTCGTACACGGCCAGAAGGTCGTAAACGCACGTAACCGTTTGAATGCAAGCCAATTGGAACATCCACCAAATCAGTATTTGAACTGAGAGCAAAGTATATCCGTACCATGCGGCTGCAGTTGAAACCACCATGAGCGAGAGCGAGATGTAGGTGTAGAATATATCACTCCGCGGAATGTTATCATTGTGTCGTGCTACGCCATACCATTGCCACAAGGTGAAAAGTAATAGAATAGGCGGGAACACCAACTGCACTAAGTTATTGGGAATGAAAATGATACGAAAGGTGATGACGAGAAACGACATCAGCATAATGGGCGTGTAGATGCGAAAGCCACTTTTGATTTGATCGCCCGTTAAGCGAATGAGCAACGAAACGAATATAGCGCCCAACAACCAAGCGTACTCAATGAGCAGCTTGGAAGCCATTAAGAAGAAATTGTGATACATAAACGCGCGGCAGATCATAATCGAAATGGCGAATATAACCATAGCGGCAGCCAATATGAGACATACCTTCTTCTTCATAAACTCTTCCGTACGGAAACGCTTCGGCACAATCCAACGCACTATCACGTTGCTCAACAAAGCGGCAACGATGATGTAGAACAGCACAAAGGAGGTCAACCCCATTACGATAGGGCCGCGCCACTGCGAATTTACTTCTTGTCGTTTGCCTGCTGTGTCAATATGTTCGGTGTCATACTTTTCGCTCGCATCGGCCTTAGCTTGCTTCATATAGCGTGACAATTGTGCTAAGATCTCAAAGTAACTGGCATCGCCATTCACAAATATGTTTTGCTGAATTGTATTATAGCGTTGCAGAGCATAGTTGTTGAGTTTGCCCAACTTGCTTGAGGTCATTTTATAATGCTCTTTGTCACGAATGATATTTTGCTTCAACTTCTCTAAATTGTTGCGCAAGGCTGTCGCATACTTGAGGCAAACCGCACGGTCTTCTTGCCCTTCATCGCTTAGCATAAAAGGTAACTGGGCATTAGGAGGCGGTAGCTGTCCACCCTTCTTCGTCACAGGGCCTACCAAAATGGGCACGGGAGATGCCCCCTTTACGTTGATTTGTGGGTGAGCAAGGTCTTCCGTCACAGAGGGTGGTATCGTTTGCAATGAACTAATCAGTGCATTGTAACGATTTAGCTCCATATTGATGCGATCCAATATCTTTTGATAGGGTACACTGCGCTTGTTAAACTCATTGTAAAGTTGCGTTGCTTCGTGACAAGCATACGTCATATCAAACGTAAAGTCCTGCTTTTGAGAGTAAAGCATTAAGCCTATTTGGTCGCTGCGTTGCATAAGCGAAATCATTTGCTTATGCTGCATTTGCATCAGTGTATTATAACGAGCCAGGTGCTGCTTCTGCTCGTTGTAGGTTGACTGCAACTCAGCGCGTAATACTTTCAGCGTAGCCGCAAGGTCTTTTTCCTTCAACACGGCATGGGTAGGCAGTGACATTGTGAATGACAATACCAGCAAGAGCAAGGCTGAAAAGCATTTGTGTGTATGTGTCTTTTTCATATATTTGTTAGTAGGGGGTTCTAATAATTAGCTTTTAGTTTTGAGGTATAAAGTTACATCGTGTTGATTATCAACTAAATAGGACTTAATTTTTATATTTCAACACTTGCAGCAAGGACGGACTGAATCATCGGCTGCGGCTCAGCAATTCAAGCAAGCTTGATTGCATTCGCCTTGCACGATGAATTTATTGACATCATCGGCTGCGGCTCAGCAATCCAAGCAAGCTTGATTGCATTCGCCTTGCACGATGATTCAGCCCGCCCTTGCTAAATCCGAAACTTGAGTAACTTTATAACCTCATAAGCTCCAGACTAAAAACGCTATTATTTCTCAATTGCCTCTTTTATCTCCTTAGCCGAAACGCTTACAGCGTCTTTAGTCAGTTCGGGCACATTGTAACTCTTGGGCAACAAAATATTTTGTATCGGGTTGAGTTGTGGCAAAAGGAAGGCCTTGTGTGCCTTACCTTGCTTGTCGAAATAGGCCATGTAAACGCGTGAGAAGGAGCCGTCGTCACGACGCGAAGCCATAAATATCCAGCGTCCGTTCGAACTCCAACCATGATAGCTGTCGGCTTGTTTACTATTTGCCTCAGTAAGCGGATAAACTTGTCCTGTCTGCAAATCCTTCACGTACAAATCTGCCGAGGTGTGCCAGATATGGAATTGGCCATAGTCAGCCAATGAGAAGAGCAAATAACGTCCATCGGGACTCACACGCGTTACGGCAGCACTCTTGCCCTGCGCTGCACAGTCTACCTCCACTTGTGGTGTACCGAAAGTGCGCGTTATGGGGTCGAATGTCATGCTCATCACGTTGTAGTGTACCTTATCGTAAAGGTTGATAATCAGGTCGCGACGAATTGAGTCATTCTTCCCTTCAAACTCTGGCACATGAGCCGACGTATAGTATAATTTCTTGCCGTCAGGTGCCCAACAAGGGAACGTCTCTAAGTCAGTATCTGTGCGCATAATGCTTTTCACTTCTTCTTTGTCAACGTCATAGAAGATGAGATCTGAACCATAGTCTACCACTTCAATCTTTTGATGATTGCGAATATGGAACGACTGTCCCGTTTGGTTAGACGAGAATACTACCCAGTTGCGCGTTGGATACCACGTAGGATAAGTTGCACCTGCCAAGATAGAATCGCTCTTAATGGTGCGCTTCTCTATCTTTCCGTTCTCAATAAAGATCGTACCTCCGCCCTTCGCACGACGGTGGAACAACATATATTTTGTGCTATAATTTTGATAATTATGGCAGTTGACGCAGTGGTTGTTGTCTTTATCATACGTGCGATTGTTTTCATAAATCGTTTGCACGTTGAAGCTTTCAAGGTCGCGCTGATAAAGTCCCATTTGTCGATACAATTCGTAAGAAGGCTCGATCAAACGGTATGACAAGTAGCGATCAATGCCTTCGTTGGCCACCGTAATTTTATAGCTCGGAAACTTTACCCATTTTCCCTCGCGTTCGGCATAAAGTGTTACGTTGAGATCCTTACCTCGTGCTGCATTGATCAATTCCTTCCACTCCAGTGAGTCGAATTGCAACACGCCGTCTTCGTCTGTAGCGGCAATAATTTGCTTACCACCGCCCTCAATGCTACCCACAAATGCATCGCCTTTTGACTTCACTTGTACATTTAGCGGAGCTATATTGGGCGGAATGACAATATCGCGATAGTCAGGATAGATCTGTGCCACCTCGCTCACGCTTTCTGCGTTAGTCGGAATGGTCGCTTCAGTGTTGCCGCAACTCATTTGGCCGATGAGTGAAAGGCCCAATAATAGCGCACATACACCTTTATATATAATAGACATCTTTTTCATGAGTCTTTTTATCTTCTTTTAGTTTACTTCTGTACTCTTCTTTTCTTCCTTGCGTACTTGATCGGGATCGTTATTCTCAGTATAGTAATAATACATATACGTACCTAACCAAGCCTTGCGCAATTCATGGCGCAGTGCCAAACGATCTTTGGCAAATGGCTTAGCATCAATCAAGAAAGAATTTATACTGCCAGGCACGAATTGTCCGATCTGTGGAAATTGTTCCATAATGTGCAGTTCGGGGTGCTTAATAGCCAAAATGCCTAGTGCCTCTTGCATACTCATGGGGAAGTTAAATCCCTTTTGTCCTAATATCTGTGCGCGGAAGTAGAAAGCCTTCAAGTCCTTTTGATACAAGCAGGCAGCTGCCGAGGTAATCAACGTTGCGTCCGTACCTTGGTTTATTCCTGTATTGTAACCCAAGAAGAGAGGCGACAAATAGTTTTGCTCAAAATAGTCTTCTTTGGGTGCAAGCGATAGCACATGCTTCAACTCTGCGTCCTCGTCAATGAGTTTGCGATTATGAAGCATTGCCGTATACTTGTCAACAAAATCACCCTCAAACGGCATTTGGCTGATAATGGTCAAATACTTCTGACACAATTCTTTTTCACCCATCAATAGTGCACATACGGCCATGCGCTTAAAGTTATAAAGGCGTGGACCATTCATTACGTTTTGATCCATGGCACAGCGATAACCCGCGTTCAGCAGCCCTGCATGATAGTTGCAGTCGGCCAAGAAGAGCCCATACTCTTCGCTGCCATCAATGGTGTCAAGTCGTGCTTTCGGGTATTCGTATACGAGTTCGAACATACCATCCAAGAGTTGGTCGGTCTCCTCCAAAGCCACGGCATGATAGGCCGCTATCGCACGGCTCGGTTGGCGAGCCGAACGCGCTGTCTCAATCATCGTCTCCCAATCTTGCTGCTGTTGTTGCAATTGAAGACGCGCTAATAAAATCTCATTTTGATTAAAATAGCGGGCAGCTCCCGTCGTTAAGGCGGTGAGCAACAATGTAATACACAAACCGATAGGGCGCACACGTTCGGGTAACACGACCTCCTTCTTACGTGTAATGAACCAGCTAATGGCCGCCATTATAGCCGTTACGACCAAGGCGTATATTGCAATGGCTAAAAATAAAGAAGGTTCGTGTTTATAATAAAGGTTCGTGCCACGGTAGATTATCCAACCGATTTGGGCTAAGGGCACGATAAAGCCTACTCCCTCCCACTTACGGGGCAAACGAAAGGCTGCATCCGTAAAGCGAGCCGTGAGTGTGTAAATGCCTGCCAATAACAGACCGCCTACCCATGCCCATTTAAATAGAAGTAAGGGCCAACGCAATAGCCAATACCAATGTCCGAGAGGTTGACTAAGTAGATAGTACATCGTGTCAGTCGATGTAGAGATGTAACTATCTTGTTCAGCACGTGCGAAGACGTCGCCGTAACCCCATGCTAAGAAGAGATAGAGCGCCACGAAACCCAACCCATAAGTGAGCCAACGTGCCGTGCATAGTTTACACAAGCCTAATGGTTGCTTTGCCTCTTTTGAGGTGGCGGCTTGTGTCATAGACTTCTGCACATTCTTTGATTTGTTATGATTCTTATTCACAGTGTTAGTTATTTTGATGCAGTGATAGAGGGTAAGTGAGGATTATTGTTTGAAAGATTTAACAAGTTTCTTATTTTCCATAGTAAACTTACCCGTTAACTTGTCAACCCGTCAACTCGTAAACTCATAAACTTGTCAACTCGTTAACCGAAAAATTAACTGCAAAGATACGCTAACGAAAGATAAAAGCACTATCTTTGCACCCAAAATATTCACAATCATGTTTGAAAATCTTAGCGAAAGACTTGAAAGGTCTTTTAAAATATTAAAAGGTGAAGGCCGCATCACTGAGATTAACGTGGCCGAAACCCTCAAGGACGTGCGTCGCGCCCTGCTCGATGCCGACGTTAACTATAAGGTGGCCAAGTCATTTACCGACCGCGTAAAGCAGAAGGCTTTGGGCCAGAATGTGCTGACGAGTGTTAAGCCTGGTCAGTTAATGGTAAAGATCGTACACGACGAATTGGCCGAGTTGATGGGCGGACATGCTTCAGAACTCAAACTCCAGAGTCGTCCTTCTGTCATTTTAATGGCAGGTTTGAATGGTGCAGGTAAGACTACTCTTTCAGGTAAGTTGGCTTTCTTCCTCAAGACGAAAAAGAACCGCAAGCCCTTGCTCGTAGCTTGTGACGTATATCGTCCTGCAGCCGTTGAGCAGTTGCGTGTGTTGGCCGAACAGATTGAAGTGCCTATCTACATGAACTTGAACGAGAAGGATCCTGTCAAGATTGCTCGTGAGGGTATACAAGAGGCAAAAGCTAAGGGATACGACACGGTGATTGTCGATACCGCAGGTCGTCTTGCTGTTGACGAAGAGTTGATGAACGAGATTGCAGCTATTAAGGAAGCAGCTCAACCCGACGACACGCTCTTCGTTGTTGACGCCATGACGGGTCAGGACGCTGTTAATACAGCGAAAGAGTTCAACGACCGCTTGGACTACGAAGGCGTAGTACTTACTAAACTCGACGGTGACACGCGTGGTGGTGCAGCTCTTTCTATTCGCACAGTAGTAGACAAACCCATTATGTTTGTGGGTACGGGCGAAAAGATGGAGGCACTTGACGTGTTCCACCCCGAACGTATGGCCGACCGCATCTTGGGTATGGGTGATATCGTTTCGTTGGTAGAACGCGCACAAGAGCAATTCGACGAGAAGGAAGCCCTCAAGTTGCAACGCAAGATTCAGAAGAACCAATTCGACTTCAACGACTTCTTGGCACAGATTCAGCAGATCAAGAAGATGGGTAATCTCAAGGACTTGGCAGCCATGATTCCTGGTGTAGGCAAGGCTTTGAAAGATGTCGAGATTGACGACAATGCTTTCAAGGGTATCGAGGCTATCATCTTGTCAATGACTCCCAAAGAACGCCAGCACCCTGAAATCTTGAACCAAAGCCGTCGCAATCGCATCGCAAAGGGTTCGGGTACGACCATTCAAGAGGTAAACCGCCTTGTGAAGCAGTTCGACCAAACTCGTAAGATGATGAAGATGGTGACCGGATCAAAGATGGGACGTATGATGGCGCACATGCCTAAGATGCCGGGTATGCCTACCATGCCTAAAATGTAATAGAGCGTAAAGCAAAACTTTATATAGGGCTTTGAACACTCCATTTGTGTGTGTTCAAAGCCTTCTTTCTTTAATAGGAATACAGATATGGATACAATCATCATTGACGGAAAAGCCACCGCTGCTACTATTAAGACCGAAATAGCTGAACGCGTAAAGCACATTGTAGCTGCTGGCGGTAAACGCCCCCACCTGGCTGCCGTACTTGTAGGACACGATGGCGGAAGCGAAACGTATGTCAAGAATAAAGTAATCGCTTGTGAGGATTGTGGCTTTGAGTCATCACTCATTCGTTACGAGGCTGATGTAACTGAGGCCGAACTCTTAGCGTGTGTTGACCGCCTTAACCAAGATGCTTCGGTTGACGGATTTATTGTTCAATTGCCCTTACCCGCTCACATTGACGAACAAAAGGTAATTGAACGCATTGACTCTCGTAAGGACGTTGACGGATTTACTCCAATTAATGTAGGACGTATGTCAATCGGACTGCCTTGTTTCATTCCTGCTACACCGAAGGGCATTGTTGAACTTTTGCGCCGTTATAAGATCTCGACGAGTGGCAAGCGTTGTGTTGTGTTAGGACGCTCTAATATCGTAGGCAAACCTATGGCCATGCTCATGATGCAAAAAGCCTTTGGCGATGCTACCGTTACCGTATGTCACAGTCATAGCACCACGCTGAAGGAAGACTGCCGTCAGGCTGACATTATTATTGCTGCTATCGGTCGTCCAGGCTTTGTTACAGCTGACATGGTTAAGCCTGGGGCAGTTATCATCGATGTAGGTACTACGCGTGTACCCGATGCTTCACGTCCCAAGGGCTTTCGCTTGAGTGGTGACGTAGATTATGCAAAGGTGGCTCCTTTGTGTTCAGCCATTACTCCCGTCCCCGGTGGCGTCGGCCCCATGACTATCTGCATGCTCATGCTCAACACGCTGCAAGCAGCGGAAAGAAAGTAAACTGCAATTTATCGCGCTTTCATTTTGCTTTGCGCTCGCCTTGCACTATCTTTGCCCATAATATGAGTACACAAGAAAATATATATCCAATATTCGACCGTATGATGACACGAGAGGATAAGGAGCAACTTCTTCATCAACGTGGCGTTATGCTATGGTTTACAGGACTGAGCGGTAGCGGAAAGAGCACCGTGGCAATTGCCCTCGAACGTGAATTGCATAAACGTGGACTGCTCTGTCGCATACTCGACGGAGATAATATTCGTTCGGGAATTAATGCCAATCTAGGGTTTAGCGCTGAGGATCGTCGTGAAAATATTCGCCGTGTGGCTGAAGTTGCCAAACTCTTTGTTGATACTGGTATTATTACCATTGCGGCTTTTGTTAGTCCAACAGAGGAGCTCCGTCAATTGGCACAACAAATCATCGGAGAAGACGACTTCAAAGAAATCTATATTTCGACGCCTATTGAAGAGTGCGAACGTCGCGATGTTAAAGGCCTCTATGCACGTGCAAGACGTGGTGAAGTAAAGAACTTTACGGGGATCTCTGCTCCATTCGAAGCTCCTCAACACCCCGCGTTGAGCTTAGACACATCTAAACTGCCCGTAGAAGAGAGCGTAAAGCACTTGCTAAAATTTTTAAACATTGAATAATAACTTATCGCATGGAAATCAAAATTAATGCTTTAACCGATATAAACGCTGCTGCAGAGGAGTTTGTAAAAGCAATTGACCAAAACACCGTGTTCGCTTTCTACGGCAAGATGGGAGCTGGTAAAACGACTTTCATTAAGGCTGTATGTGAAGCACTGGGTGTGACCGATGTGGTCAATTCTCCCACGTTTAGCATTGTCAACGAATACCGTTCTGATACTACGGGTGAACTGATTTACCACTTCGACTTCTATCGTATCAAGAAGTTAGAAGAGGTATACGATATGGGATACGAAGACTATTTCTATTCTGGAGCACTCTGTTTCATTGAGTGGCCTGAATTGATAGAAGAAGTATTACCTGGTGATGCTGTAAAGGTTTCAATCGAAGAACAGGAAGACGGTAGTCGTATAGTGAAGTTCTGATTCTTATTTGTTTTAGGGCTATTTCCAAAAATAGTCAGTTTTATGTTTAAGGTTATAGAGTTAGTTTAGTTGATTACTAACTTTATAACCTCATAATCTACAAACTGGAAACAGAATCAACTTGTTAATATCAAAAAACAAATTCTATGAAAAATATACTTTATTCCACTCTCATTGCTACAGTCATGTGTTTGCCGTTAAGCGCACAGACCATTAGCAATATGAATGAGCTGAAGCCTCAACAAAAGGCTGACGCGAAAGAATTGAAATTAACGGGAAAGCTTACCACACAAGGCAATTCCGACTTCCGTCAACTGCGCGACCTTTGTTATCAACTTCATAAGGTTGACCTCAGTGGTGCAGATTGTGAAGTGGTGCCTAATAATGCTTTTCATTCGCGTCATGCGTTGCAAAGCATTCTGTTGCCCGATAACGTCAAGAGCATCGGCTCACAAGCCTTTTTCGCTTGCACCTCACTGACACAAATTGAACTACCACAATCATTGACGCGTGTAGGCGATGCCGCCTTTTCTAGCTGTTCGGCCTTAAAAGAAATCACAATAAAAGGTACTCCAACCTTGGGAGAATTTGCCTTTGCCCGTCTATCAGGCCTGCGTACAGTACGTGTCACTTCCGATGTGCCGCCTGTAGCTGTGGCTTCCACCTTTGAAGGGATTAACCGCAAAAAGGTGAAACTCATTGTACCCAAAGGGGCCGAACTGCGTTATCGCAAAGCTCCGGGGTGGAACCTCTTCTTTAGTGAACCCGATAATACGACCAATAAAGTATGCGACCCTACCACGGCCTTAGTGCCACTGCCAGTCGACGTGCAGGTGAGAAAGGGCAGCAATCTCTCACTCGAAAAGGTGTGGGAAGTAATGGCAGCCGAAGGGTTAGCCAATGAGTGCTTGCAAGCAGAGCAACTCCTGCGTACGCGCTTGCCTAAATTACGTAATCCTAAATTAGCGGGCAAGGCTACGCTTACTTTAGGATTAGACCCCTCATTGAAAGATGATGAAGCCTATACGCTTGATGTGACCGAAAAGGGGGTAAGCATACATGGTAAGACTGCTACGGGAGTGTTCTACGGTCTTATGACGTTCGATCAGCTCATGCGAGGCAATGGAACTACTGCTTGCTGCGAAGCCATTCCACAACTCCACATTACGGACCAACCACGTACCCATATTCGTGAATTAATGGTCGACCCTTGTCGTACCTTCATTCCCTTCAACGAGTTAAAGGCTTTCATTCCCGAAATGGCTCGTTATAAGTACAATACCATTCATCTCCACCTTACTGATGACCAAGCATGGCGTATCGAGATAAAGAAGTATCCGCAACTTACGCAACAAGCCTCTTCGCGTGTGGGTATGGACGATATGTTAGTGCCTATCTCAGGGTATTATACACAGGATCAAATGCGTGAGTTAGTGGCCTATGCAGCTAAGTATCATGTGCAAGTAGTTCCTGAGATAGAGATGCCTGGACATGAAGTTGCAGCCATTCATGTATTCCCAGAATTGACGTGTGGTGCCAAACAAGTGCCCATTCGTACTACTTGCGGTGTGTCTGATAATTTGCTGTGCCCAGGTAAGGAATTTACCTTTGAGTTCTTAGGCAATGTGTTCCATGAATTGGCCGACATCTTTCCTTCGCCCTATATCCACTTAGGAGGCGATGAGGCGGGTAATCCGGCTCTCGACTGTTGGACACACTGCACCGACTGCCAAGCTTTGAAGAAGCAGCTGGGCATTACGACAACCGATCGCTCTGAAAATTGGCGCCTGCAAGAGTATCTCTTTAATCGTGTAATAGACACCCTACGCACGAAGTATGGTAAGACTCCTATGTTTTGGTACGAGACTGACTTTAAGAAGATACAGCCGGGGTGCGTCACCTTCTCATGGCGCCATGGATTGACCAAACGTGCCTTAGAGGCTGCTGTGGCCAATAATGCCAAGATTATGCTTTGCCCTGGTGAACATTGTTACTTAGATTACCCCATGGCTGCAGGCGACATGCCTGAAGTGAATTGGGGCATGCCGATTATTCCATTAAAACGTTCGTATGAACTTGATCCCGCATGGGGTATGGGTGAAGACTTTGAGCGCAACAATCTCTTTGGCGTAGCAGGTACGTTGTGGAGTGAGTGTATCAATACGCCCGAACGCATCTATTATCAAGCCTATCCTCGTGCTTTAGCTTTGAGTGAAGTGGGGTGGACACCTGGTAAGAAACGTTCATGGGACGACTTCTTGAAGCGTCTCTCACCCGTATTGAAGGATATGATGCGCCGCGGCATCACTTTCTCTATGCAGTACTAATTCAGGTTCAGTTGAGCAAAATGTTTTAATAAACTGCAATTTATCTGCCTAATTGGGGGGCGGGTTTTTAACCCGCGGCAGCAGCAGGCTTGAACATCTACTTATAGTTGCTAAGCGACTATAAGCTACATGTTGCTGCCGCGGGTTACAAACCCGCCCCCCAATTAGGCAGATAAATTGCAGTTTATTAAACTGAGTTTACCCACATGAAGCGTTACAGAGCCTTAATGTTTTAGTAACGATTTGGTTCGTGATATTTGGATATAATGGTGGGGTTTCCAGTTCTGTGTTCTCAAAAACAGATAGAAAAGCCCCCATTATTGTTGTTAATATAAAGCTCTGATATTTTATGTATTCCTCCCTCTCGGCATCCAAGCCGAGGGAATCTCCTTGTCACCTTTCGCTCCTCCCACACCCATATTCCTCAGTTTCATCATCCACTGGTTGCCCTTTCTGTATTCTCCCTCCACACGAAACACGGTATCTGTCTGTCCTTTCAGTATCACATACCGCTCCATGAACAGAAACACATGGTCGTTGGCTACACAACTCCAGTCTTGTATGGGTATTCCAGCCAACTGGCGGTTCTTGTAAAAATAGTAGTTGAAGCCTACACGCAGCATCTCCATAAAACCTACACGCTCCACAGTGGGACGCTTGTCAAACTCCTGCATGGTGTACAGGTTCACCCATATAGTTTCGTCCTCACCGAGAAAGACTACCTTGGCGACGTTGTCGTCCGACAGTTGCACCTGTTTCAGTCCGTGGAGGATGATGTGGTGGTTGTTATTGCAGATGGCATACTCTCCTTGACTGAGAAGTTCGCATACATAGGCATCCTTACCATTAAACTCTTCGCCCTTGTTTCTGCCCACGCCGTAGTACATATAAGTCACTACGTGTTCCTCGCCCCAGCGGTCTTTGCGTATGAGTCCCTGCTCCTGCACCTTGCGCTTACCACCTGTGATATATTCTGGTTCATTGGCATATATCTCTTTCAATCCGTTATAGGCGTATTCGTTGGCATAGCAGTACATCTCCGTCACGCCGTCCGTTTGTCTGTCCCAGGGATATTTCCTGCCCACATACACCATGCGCTCATTGTTGGTGTGCAGTAGCCAATATCGTGCGGTCTCATTTTCTCCTTCACTGACTAACTGCCACCCCATGCGCACTTTATTGGTAGAATTATACAGTCCCTGCGGCTCTTCGGTACGGATATAGCGTCCGCCCCCCATATAGCCGCTCCGCATCTTCTCCATGTGTGGCGTAGTGCGGAACACATATAGCAGTTCTCTCAGACGTTGTGATACATCTGGCTCGTCATGGCGCGCTATCACCACCATTTCGGTATGGCGGTCATTGGTTATGTCATCTGACTTGTACTTGCTGCTGAATGTCCCCAATATGCGTATGGACATATCTCGTTCTCTAACGATATCGCCTTTTCCTGCTTGTCGTCCCAAGAACATAGCGCTCCAATCCCAGTCAGTGGTGGGCAGCCCGAACAGGCGGTAAAGCCCCACGTTGTCCAACAGCGTGCAGCACTCCTTGCCCTTTGCTATACGCAGTCCGCGCCCTACCATTTGCAGATACTTCGCCAACGACAGCGTTGGACGTGCCAACTGGATAAACTCCACATCTGGACAGTCAAAGCCTTCACCGAATAAGTCCACATTCACCAATATTTGAATTCCTTTCGGTGTTTCGTCTTCTCCAACAGTCGTAATAAGGCTTAGTGAGGCACAGTAAGGCTTATCACCTGCGCTTCCCTCCTTGAACAGTTCTATCATCCTCCTTCGTTCCTCCTTCGGTGTCTTCGAACTTATCGCCACGGCTGCCAATCCTTGCTCTCTGTAGTATTCAGCTATATGCTCTGCGTGTTCTATATTGATGGCATACACGATGCCTTTCTTACCTGATGCAAAATCCTTTATGGTCTGATATAATCGCTCAATGGATGGCTTGCAGTCCAGCACCTCCTGCATCTCTGCAATGCTATAGTCACCGTCTGCGGCACGCTTCTCTAATCCGTCTATCTTCTTTTGGTCTTCACTATTAGGATTGAGCGATATATAGTCAAAGTCGGACAGGTAGCCTTCCTTGATAAATTTAGGTATCGAGTGGGAGCACAGTAGTACTTCAAACAAATCGGTAAATCCTCGTTTGGTCAGTCGGCATGGAGTCGCGGTCACGCCCAACTTCTTGGCATTGGGATAGGCGTTCATCACCTCTTCGTAGGTCTTAGCCACGGCATGATGTGCCTCGTCTATCACAATAAGTGTAGGCTGCTCGTCAAATTCTTGGTAGTGTCTTGACAACCACTGTATAGAGAAAACTTCTATAACGCTTGATTTCTCTCTCTCAGCATCAAGAGAAGTACCTAATCGTCTTTCAAGCGTTTCCTTTATCTGCTCTACTAATTCACGCCGATGTACCACAATCCACACACATGGATTCTTCACTCTTCGTTCTTCTCTCTTCACAACTTCCGAAATCAGAACGGTCTTTCCTGTTCCAGTAGGCATTTGTACCATCACAGATTGATGCGTCACAAACGCATCCTCTATCTGCCGTAACATATCCTTCTGGTATTCGTACAACTGTATATCTTTTCTCATTTGTGTCTTTCCCACAAATTATCATCTACGCTTCAAATCAATTTCATGCGCTTTTTCTCTTCCATTTACAGGAAATTCTTTCATCTAATTATTCTGCTTCTTTTTTACTATTCGTTCGTGTTTCGTTAAAATTGAGGCACAAATGAATTTAGAAGATTAGATATTCATCTCTTTCATCACTCGTTCAACCTCTTCCAATGGCACATTCAGCATTCGCGAAACATAGAGTGGAGTAATGACATCCATGCTTCCTGACTGGCGTTCCATACCAATCAAATACTCAATGTTCTTTTTCAAATCGCCAAGACTGTTTGAGAATGTAGCTGAAGCCTGTTCCTTGTTTTCCGCTTCCTTTGCTTTGAAAGCATCAAGCGTCTCACTACCATCCTCACCATATTTTCCGTCCTTTGATTCGTATATAACCGATGGTTCCAGTACTTCTACTGTATGCCATGCACTTTGTGGTACAACACAGCCATAATTACCAATCGTGGGGTCAAGATGAATACGTTCTATCTCGTTTCCGCTTTCATCACAGATAACCTCCACAATCTTACCGCACAAGAGAAAAACATTCTCCGTACTTTGTGGATGCCTATGGATAGGAACAACGGTTCCTGGCAGCAGAGCATTCAGCATACGTTGTGAATTATCATTAGTCGATGTTCGCAAATCCAAATTCTGCCGCAATCGAGGATTAACAACAACTTGCTCAAAGAGCTTACCTAAAAAGTCTTTATTAATTTCCATAATTGTTGTAAACGAACAAAACACGAACCCCATAAATTATACGAAAGGGGTTTCATATAACCTATGAAATTCATGTTTTGAGATTTGTAAATATTGAAGTCGTCTATACTTTTATGAAGTTCAAGATTTACCTTTATTTTTGAAGTGATTTTTGGCTTTGAAGAGGGAGTGTAGCGAGCTACACGACCGATGAAAGGTCAAAAAGCGGTCAAAAAGAAAGGTAAAGATTGAATTTAGAAGAGATAAGAGTTTAAATATAATCTTCGTCAGAAAAGTTTAGATGACTTCATTACTTCTTTAGTGAATTAAGGTATTCCTCATGCAAGTGATAATATTTCTTCATGAATAATACGTAGGCGATAGCTAGTACAGCAAATGCTCCAATCAAATACATCCAATGGCAAAGCGCAGTATTAGGACATAGATAAACAAATCCCAACGATACAGCTAACTGCATAGCCATATATAGTAGCGTAACTTTTACATGTCCTATCTTCAACTCGTTCGCCATAATCTGGTAAGCATGTTTTCTATGAGCCTCACCTAAATTCTCATGCAACATAATACGATGTATGATAGTCAAACAACCATCCACACCATATACTAATAAGAATATCAGCCATGTTATATCTTCTGTCTTAATAATCACATTTCCAAGCAGGAACAGTATGATGAACGCAATACCTATCGAACCTACATCGCCAGCAAAGCACTTAGCCTTACCCTTCGGTCGGAAATTAAATATACAAAACACTATTGCTGCAATAATTGTTGTAACGATCAGCGATTGCGCCACATACTCATTGTCAGTATTTAAAGCAGCTAATGGAAGTAAAACAGCTAATGAATATCCTGCCGCAATTCCATTTATTCCATCCATAAAGTTTATTACGTTTGTTGCTCCCACATAAACAATCAGAGCCACCAACACAATCCACCACATCGACCAATGCAAAATCCCCAACTCATAAAAAGCCATAGCAGCTGCAGCGAACTGTGCTACCAGTCTCACTGAATCAGGCAGCGAACGAATGTCATCCACAAAGCTAACCCCAGCCACAAGCGTCAGTCCAGCTAAGAACCAAGGATAT
>ENA-UEQW01000114-UEQW01000114.1-human-gut-metagenome-genome-assembly--contig:-NODE-114-length-75154-cov-8.064041_pt1 | contig 75154 bp, 68 predicted proteins | sample MGYA00242947_ERZ507947 | MGnify/ENA primary metagenome ERZ507947 (study PRJEB26167, sample SAMN06115421) | human gut metagenome | host: Homo sapiens | place: China:Guizhou | collected 2015-03-17... | reverse complement strand
AAATAATGCGCCTCCAAAAGTTTGTTTGACTTTTGGAGGCGCATATCATATATGCAGAGCTCATTCGCATGTTTACGATTCTTTTGTCTGAAATTTTGGATTTACTTTCAGCTTTAGAGGAAGGTTATAAAGATTTCAGATATTGCAAACTCTTTTCTGCACATTCAAAACTTGTAAGTCCTTCGGTGGGAACGTCTTGTTCTATAACCAACCAACGAACGTCGCATTCGTCGCAAGCCGCTAAAATTTCAGGGAAATTCTGTACGCCTGCGCCTAAATGACGGAATGCAAAACATTGCTTATCTGCCTTTTTGCCGTCGTCTTTTATGCCGATGAGAGAATACATGTTTTCACTCTTTTGACCTACAAAGTCTTTGAGGTGGACAATTTCACATCTGCCGTTATATTTGCGGATATAATCGGCGGGGTTTTCGCCGCCGACGTTTACCCAACAGGTGTCTAATTCGGTTTGGAGCAGATTGGCGGGAACTTCCTTATAAAGAACGTCTAAGGCGTATTCGCCGTTGATTTTCTCAAATTCAAAGTCGTGGTTATGGTAAGCCAATTTCATTCCGAGTTCGTTTGCCTTGGCACCGATTTTTTTCGCGCTTTCGATAAGCTCTCCGAATTTATCTCCGCCTGAACGGTGCTCGGGATTTACGTAGGGAATTACCACGTATTCGCAACCTATTTCACGATAGATTTTTAAATCTCGATATCGTTGATCATATCGGTAACCGTTACGTGTGCGGAAATGGGAATTAAACCGATTTCTTGGCATAAAGCACGAACCTCCGCGCCGCTTTTGCCGTAGAGACCGGCAAATTCAACTCCGTCGTATAGCCCATAGCTTTAACCTTTTTAAGCGTTCCTTCAAAATCGTTTTGTAAAAAATCACGTACTGAATAAAGCTGTAATGCAATCGGATATTTTTTCATATTATATTACTCCTATTATGCTCAATCCTTCTATTAAACTTCGGGGATATTGATTTCGATTTCTTTACCGAGTTTTGCGGATTTCACGATACCGTCGATAATCGCCTGGTTGATAACAATCTGGCTGGACGGAACGGTAGCGCTGCCGCCTTCCTTGACGGAATCGATGAACGCACGCATTTTCTTGAAGAAGAAATCTGCAGGCGGTTTCATCGGTACTTTGTACTCTATTTATAAAAGAAAGGTAGGGTATAAGTTATACTAAAAGATTTATTGCCGTTTATTCTACAATAAAAAAGCAATATGATGAATTGCTTTTGAAAAATTAAGACTTTCAGTTTTACAAATACTGACGAATTGAATCGTATCAAAAGAGACGAAATAAAAAGTAGCGGATATATTGTTGATTCATTGGAGGCGGCGCTTTGGTGCGTTTTAACAACGGATACGTATAAGGAGTGTGTTTTGAAAGCCGTAAATCTTGGTTCCGACACGGATACCATCGCTGCGATTGCCGGCGGCTTGGCAGGTGCGTTATATGGTTATGGCGCTATTCCCGAACAATGGCGTAATGTCTTGATTAAACGTGAATATATTGAAGAATTATGCGAAAAAGCATTGAAAAGAATTTGAAAAGCAGTCAAATGTCCATAATCGTGTACATTTGAGACTTGACAAATCTTAAAAGATATGATAGAATAAGATTGTAATGCGAACATATGTTTGAATCTTGTTTTATGCGGGTATATGTAAATTAATAAGTTTACCCGTCGCTCATCGCCCTCTTATGGAGATGAGTCTTGCTACGAAAAGGTCGTAGCGGAGAATTACTGTCGCTTTACCATAGAATTGCGTTTGAGATAAAACAATTTCTGCGACAGGCATTTCAATCGTAAAAATGCGGTTTGAAGTGTGGGTTTTATTGTTGTACAATTTTTTAAGTACAACCTATAATTTAATAAGCGGAACTAATCCGCACGAAGAAGATTACCGTTTAACGGTTGATTGAGCTTCGTGCGGATTTTTTATTCTAAGACAAAAACAAGGAGGCTTTATTATGTAAGAGAAACAGACAACTTAATACCGCGGTGCAGCTTATGCTGAAACGCACTTTTAGGTCGGTGATGAAGAAATATCAGCGACCTTTTTCACGCTAAAAATCAGGAGGTTATATGAAAAACTACGAGCAATATCGTCCGCCATAAGCGGGCGCAACTTTGGAAGCAAACGGGAAGTAAAATGTAACAGTTTGGGCAAAGTGTAGCCCACTATACTTTGCGCTGCAAAGAGTGGGCTCTGCGAGGCTGTGTGTCCGCTGAAAATAACAGTCAGCAGACACTCTCTACTACACACTTTGCCCAACGATTACAAAAACAAATTTCAGGAGGAAAATCACCATTTCATATTTAGTGTGTCATATGGAGAAATACCATAAACAAGACGTCGCCCCCATCGAAAAGGAAAACGAACGGGACGAGAGTTACGAAGCGTCAAATCCGCAAATAGACAGCGAGCGAACAAGAAACAATTACCGCTTCACGCCACATTTCGGGAAAACTTACACGGAGTTCATAAACGGCAGAATAAAAGAGTTAGGTTTATCTCCGCGCAAGGACGCGGTTGTTATGAATTCGTTTGTGTTGGGCTCGGATAAACAATTTTTCGACGGTTTAGCCAAGATAGAACAATATAACTTTTTCTCGGACTGTTATAAATTTTTTGCGGAGCGTTACGGCGAAGAAAACATTATTGCGGCGGTAGTACATAACGACGAAACAACGCCGCATATGCACTTAAACATTATGCCCGTAACAAAAGACGGTAGACTTTGCAGTAAAGAGTTGTTCGACAAAAACAAACTACGAGAGTTGCAGACGGTCTTTTACAGCGCAGTCGGTAAGAAATACGGCTTACAGCGCGGCAAAGAAGGCAGTCAGCGGAAACACCTATCCACAGCCGAGTTCAAAGCGAAAAAGATAATCGAGCAAGCGGAAAGTTTGCGGCAAGAAAAGCAGGTTTATGCAGATGTGCTCGAAGAAGCGAAAAGCGGAGAATATTCTCGGAAGGTAATTCGGGCAAACATCTCACAACTAATCCTCCGTTCGGATACATAAAAGATCCGAACGATAAAGATAAATGGATTATAGACGAAGAAGCCGCGGGTACGGTCAGACGGATATTCCAAATGTTTGTTGACGGCGTTCGGATGCCTGAAATTGCAAGAAAATTAACGGAAGAAAAAGTTGAAACGCCGCAACTATATAATATTCATCGCGGTCGTTCCATACATAAACTGAGCGAATATCCGGAAATATGGAGTGTCGGCACAATAAAAAATATGCTTGACCAAGTTGCTTATGTCGGGCATACGGTAAATTTTCAAACAGCGAAAAAATCGTATAAAAACAAGAAACAAGTTCGCTTACCGAAAGAAGGTTGGGTAATCTATCGTAACACGCAAGAGGCTATTATAGATGAAAAAACTTTTGAAACGGTGCAACAGATGAGAAACGTAAAGCGCGCTTATACGAAATTCAACGAGCCGAATATGTTTTCGGGATTGTTATTTTGTGCCGATTGCGGAAACAGGCTTACTATTCAAAGGGTGGCGAAAAACAGGAATATGGATAATTTCACCTGCGCGACCTACCGCAAGAAAAAGAAAGGTCTGTGTAGCAGTCATCGGATTCTGGTGTCGGAACTTACCGAAGTTGTAAAAAGCGATTTACAAAAGGTATGCGAATACGTTTTTCTGCACGAAAAAGAATTTACGGACGAATATTTGTCGGGCTCTAAAAAAGAAACGGAAAAGTTTCAGACTAAAACGAAAGCCGAGATAAACCGGCTTTCCGACAGACAGGAAGAAATAGGTAAAATTATCCGCAAACTCTACGAGGACAACGTAAGCGGCAGAATTACCGACGAACGCTTTGACTTTCTTGCAAAATCTTACGAGGACGAAGGTAACGAGCTGAAACAAAAAATTGTTGAATTGCAAAACGCGCTCGCCGCATCCGTTCAGGACGAAGAAAAACTCTCGAAGTTTCTGAAAGTGGTAAAAACTTATACGGAGATTACAGAGTTGACACCCGAAATTCTCAACAGTTTCATCGAAAAAATATATATCGGTGAAACCGAAAAATACGATGGCAGAAAAATGCAGGAAGTCGAAATTATCTATAAGTTCGTAGGCGCAATCAACTTACCGCAGTATAGCGCATATAAAATGAGCTGAAGCCGAGCGGGAATGTAAAACGGGTAGGCAGTAAAAACCTACCTACCCGCAAATTCCCCAAGAGTATTTAACATCTGCGGGTGGATATTTATTTTTCTATTAAGGATTCAAAATGTGAGAGGCAAGATAAAACCTCAGTTCTTTTTGATAAAATCGAGCGTTTTTTCTGCCATGTCGCTAATGGATACGCTATTGTAGCCCATAAGCGTACTTTCAAGCGTATCGTGTACTCTGTTTTTCCAATATTCGGGGATAGCGTTATAGCCGATTGCGGTGCCTATTACGGAACCTACGGTCGCGCCGTTACAATCGGTATCGAAGCATGCGCCGACAGCTAAGCAAACGGATTTGCCGTAGTCTTTATTGCCGTACAAAAGCGCGGTTGCAACGATTTCGGCATTGGAAATTGTATGACACCAATTGTAGCTGAACTCTTCGTTCCAACGCGTTCTTATGTCGGATATGCAACTTTCGGCAGATACGCCGTTTTCATGCATGGCAATAATGTTTGTGACGGCTTTATGTAATCTGGACGACGACGGAATTTGCGAAAGTCCGGCTTGTATAATGCGTTTGATGTCATCGGTAACGTACGCTTCGGCAATCATGGCGGCCACCCACATCGAACCATAAATTCCGTTTTTAACGTGAGAAACGCGTGCGTCGCGCCATGCCATTTCTGCCGCCGTTTCGGGATCCCCGGGATTGATATATCCGTAAAAATCCGAACGAATTTGCGCGCCTATCCATTCACGATAGGCGTTTTTGTATTCACCGCTTTCGGGCGGAACGAAACCGTTAATCAAGTTGATATACGCAACCCTTTCGGCAGTGCAGTAGGCATATTTAGTCTGCGTGGAAAGCCATACTTCGGCAACGTCGGCCGAAGTGAAATCTCTGCCGTAACGCTTTAAAACTTCATATGCGATCAGCATATAGTTGGTGTCGTCGTCGGACGGCATTTTGTTGAAATCCTTCGGGTAAGCACGTTGTTTTATGGGATGCGTTATGTCGCTTGAATCTATTTTTTGTACATCTTCAAGGTCGATATATCTATGTAAAGGGTAGTTGTCGGTACGGGTTAAAATCTTTTTCATGTCGGGCATCAGGATACATTCCACAGGTTTGCCGAGATAACAACCGCAAATTCTGCCGTACCAACCGCCCTTGACTTTATCAAGCAAGATTTTATCGTCCAGTTTGGCGGCGGTTTCCTTGTGGAAACAACCGTCGCTTAACGTTTTTATCGCTACGTAATCGTTCGGCTCGACAAAGTCGTACCCATTTTTTATCGGCAGAGAATCGACTATTTTAAAAATCGAATCGGCAATTTCGTCTTTATGTTTACTTGGCGGCATTTTTTCAACGGCAACAAAAACGTCCCTCAAATTCTCGACATCCTTGCCCTCGTCGACGAGTTGGCTGTATTCGATTTCAAGACTTTTAGCATAAGACTCCCACGAGTGCATTTTTCCGTAATCGGGGATGTATTCTTTGTCGGTTCGCCCGTCGGAAACTTCGGCGTCTGTCTTGTGGCAAAGGTAGTCCAGGGACACATTGAAAAGTGTTGCTATGGAAATGAGTTTTTCTATGGTAGGAAGGCTCAATCCGGATTCCCACTTTTGCACCGATTGGCGCGAGACGTCCAGTTTTTCGGCAAAAACTTCTTGTGAGAAACCGCTTTTCATACGCAATTTGTAAATTTTCTCGGAAATAGTCATGATAAAAGCTCCTTAATTTGTTTTAAATAATTATAACAAAAAAAGTAGTGCATTGCAACCAACCTTGCGTTGCTATTTTTGCAACCGTTGGTTGCGCGAAAGGCTCAAACGAATTGGTGCGCCGATTGTTTGTTGTCGAGCGGAAGAGAGTGTGTTTGCGACGGAAGCGGAGGGATTCGTCCGACCGTGCCCTTCGGCGGTAAGTGTAGTGCAACGGAACGCTACGTCATTTCGTACTCCCAAAACAAAAGAGATAAGTCGGCGAGAGCAAAAGGCAGCATAAGAAAAAGGCTTGACTATTTTTGTCAAACCTTTTCTTGTGCGACTCCAAGCCGAGCCGCTGTCGTGGCGCGGCGGTGTGAATATATACGAACCGAATTGTAAAGGAAAACGTACATTCAATTTAAAAGAAAAGAAGCGGCGAAATTTTCGCTTTTTCCTACGTTCTGAACGGCGGAAAAATACACGTATAAAAAATCGTGTGTAGGGAAAAACTGGCAAAAACGGCAAAAAATAAAAGGGTTTCAAAATGGCTGAAACCCTTTAAAACGCTGGCGCAGAGAAGAGGATTTGAACCTCCGGTAAGCGATTAACCTACACACGATTTCCAATCGTGCTCCTTAAACCACTCGGACATCTCTGCATTTCTATGCAAGCTTTCTTTCGGTTGGTGCGGAAACGGAACTTTCCGCTTTCGGAAGAAAGCTTTATTATATTACTTTATTTTCGGCGAAAAAGCAAGCGTTTTTGCCCCGTTTTTATAAAATTCATGCAAAAATTTTGCTTTCGGAGTTTTTGTTTGGAAAGGCGTGGTTAATTCCCCGCGTTTTTATAACAATCGCAGGCTTTACCGCCCGGCAAAAAGCCTGTATCCGAACATTTTTCGCAGGAAAATTTCGGGGCTAAATCTTTTTCCGTCAAGCCGATTTTCACAAGCAGGGCACGCCGCGTTTCAAGCAGTTTCCGCTTTTCATCCAGCAGCGCCGGCAAAGACGAAGCGTTGAATATTTCCGCTTTCGCAAGGTCGATTTCCATTTTCGAAAGCTTTTTTTCGTTTTCCGCAAAGCCCGCGATTTTTCCCGCCGCGGCGCGATTTTTTTCCGCAGCGGAAACGGCTTTTTCTCGCAGCGCCGCGTAATATTTTTCCCGTTTCGATCGCTCGTCCGCCGCGATGACGGAAGGAGATACGAATCGGTTGCCTGTAAAAGCGTTCGAAGCGCCGTTTGCCCCTGTGGAAGAGGCGACGGCGATTTCCTTTTCCGCCGCTTCCGGCGTGAAAATATTTTCGCGTTTCCATTCCGAGAGAATCTTATTCATATACGGCACGGGGGAGGCGGAAACGGAGGCTCGTCCGGCGGCTTCCGAAATCATATCGTCGCCGAAATTCCAGCTTTTCCACGTTTCCAGCATGGAAAGATTCGCGGCGGATTTTTTGAGCCCCGGGCAGACGGCGCGCAGTTTTTCGAAAAGTTTCAGTTCGTCGTTTTTCGTCTTTAAAAATTCCCGCACGCTTTCCGCGCTCACGACGCCTTTCGCAAACAGCCGTTCCACCAGCGAATCGAGCGCCGCGAAATCGGTGAGATTGCATTTGAAACAGTAGACAGCGAGGTCGCAGAGGCTCTCTTCTTCGAAGCCGTAATTGAACCATTTCTCGGCGTATTCGTCCACGTACGCCGCGGGATTTTCCACTTTCGCGCCGAGCTTCCGCGCGATTTTATATACGGCGGCGGCGCAATTTTCGCGTTCGGTAAGGTAGTCGTCGATTTCTTTTTCTTCCGTTTTTCCGCGTGCGGAAAGCTCCGAAAGCACGCCGTCAAGTCCGCGCATCGTGCCTTTTTTGAGGTGTTTTGCCGCGGCGCGAACGGCGGCGAACGTAAAGCCTTTTTCTTCCGTCCAGCGCGTGTAGGCGGCGTAATCCGATTCGTCCGGCGCGCCCGCGATTTTCATGGCGGCGAACAACGCCAGCAGTTCTTTCTCGTGCGCGTTGTAGGAAGAAAGCGCTTTTTCCACCTGTTCGTAAGTGTATAAGCCTTCGCGGATAAATTTTTTGGCTTTATTGAATATGTACGCGGGCGAAACCGCTTCTCCCTGTTTGGAAATGCAGTATTCCACAATCAGCAGAAACGCCTGCGGCTGCATTTCGTTTTCGTCGAGAAACTGCATGTATTTCACGCTCTGGGCGTAGCCGACGTCTTTACCGACCGAGCTCATTTTTCTGAGAAGTTCTTTATTGAAATCGGCATAGCGCGAATAATTGATGCGCGTGGGGCGCCCCGTCGCCGTGCGTACGGGCAGATACGAAACGGAGAAAGGCTCTTTGGAAAGAATTTCCACGAGATCGTAATTTTCCCAGAAACAGAACGCGTCGCGTATTTTATCTTCGGTGGTTTTCAGAACTTCCGCCATCGACGCGACGGAAAAATCGGAAGCGGTATTCTGACATAAAAACAAGCCGTAAAGGTATACTTTTACGAAGAATCCGTCCGATTCCGGCATATATTTCGTTAAAAACCGATTTTCGATCAGCGTGTAATCGTTTTCGGCGTAATCTTTTGAAAAGGAACAGAAAGACATGGAACAGCCCCCGTCGGTAAATTTTTGTATTCCGGCGCGCGGTGCGTTTCGGCGCGCGTTTTAAATGAATGCTTCAATCGTCGCGCGAAGTCGCGCGGCAAGCGGCTCTGATAAGGAAGAATATCGCCGTCGGAAGAACCTGCCGTACAATGGGGAAACGTCGCTTGAAGAAAAGGGGCGTGATTCCGGAACGCACCGGCGGGAAAAAGAAAATTTAACGAAAATTATCTTTTTCTTCTTTCTACGGTTGATTTCTTTTGAAAAATGTTGTATAATGGCATATAGGCAGCGAAACGTAATCAGAGTTCGCCGCAGAACAAGTACGTTAATTATAGCGGTTTTTTTTGCGAAAAGCAAGGCTTTCCGACGGTTTTTCGATAAAAACGCGTAAAATATTTCTTTTACGTTGCCGAACCGTGTTTATTCGTATAAAATAGCGGTTAAAGAGAGAAATTAAAGCTGAAAAAGGTGCAGGAATGATTTTAAGCCCGGTTACCATCTGGAAAAAATTCGATTTGACGCAGGCATTGAATGCGGAAACGGAAGCGGAAACGCTTACGCCCGCAGGTTTTGTTGCGCAGAACGTACGGCTGGACGGACATCTTCTTGCGGACGGCGGACGGGTGAAAATTTTCGCGCGGTTTACGAAGCCGCACGGCTCCGAAGCGGCGCCCGCTCTGTTATTGCTGCCCGACGCGGACGACGACGGCGCGGAGCTTGCCGATTATTTCGCGGCGAAAGGCTATGCCACGCTGATTCCCGATTATTGCGGACGGCGCGGCGGTAAAGGCACGGGCAAAGTAACGAAGAGCGATACGGCGGCAAACGAAGCGGACGCAGCGAAAGAGGAAGAAATAGCGGCGGAAGCGGAAAAAATAACAGCGGAAGAAAATACGGACGGCGGAAAGAAAAATTATACGGTATACCCGGAAGCGGCGGATTACGCGAATTACGAGGTATCGGGCGCGCCCGCGTATCTCGAATCGGAGAGCGTGGAAAACAGCGCGTGGATGGAATGGGCGTACGTTGCTTTATACGCGCTGGAATACCTGAAAACGCGGAGCGACGTTTCGAAAATCGGCGTATCGGGGGTGCGGCTCGGCGGAGAAATCGCCTGGATGATTACGCTTTCGCCCGATATTTCCTGCGCGGTGATTGTAAACGCGGCGGGCTGGAGAAGTCATTTATCCGCGCCGAAGTGGGGCGCGGCGTCTGCCGCGGGCGAAAAATCGCAGGACGCGGGGGAAGAAGCGGACGCAGTGCGCGCGTTTATCGCGGGCGTGGAGGCGGAATCTTACGCGCCGTTCGTAAAGTGCCCCGTGTTGATGTGCTGCGCGATGGAAGATACGTTTTTCGATTGCGACCGGGCATACGATACGTTCGTGCGGTTGGGGAATCCGGACGGAAGCGCGATTGTATATTCGGCGGACAGCGGGAAGTGCATCGGTCCGTATGCGCTGACCGACATCGATTTGTTTTTAGAGCGGCATCTGAAAGGGCGGCATATTTATATTCCGAAGCCGATCGAACTTACCGTAACGGAGAGCGCGGACGGGAATCTGGAGATGACGGCGAAAACGGACGAGGACGCGCTGGTGAAAACGCTTTCCGTGTATTATGCGGAAGGGCGGAGCGGGCAGGTTTCTTCCTGCCGCGCCTGGCAACGCGTGAAAATCGTTGCGGGCGGAGAGATGAAAGACAATCGTTTTACGTGCGGGTGCGAACCATTTTCGGGTGCGGAATACGCGTTTGCGTACGCTTCGGCGGAGTTCGTGAACGGGTTTAAAACCGTTTCGCCCGTCGTGGGAAAACGCCTGAAAATCAAAGGCGGAGACTGCGTGAAAGAACGGGTGATTTCGGCGGGAGAAAAAGACGGATTCGCCGTGGCGGATTACCGCGCCGAAGCGCTGGGCGGCATTTTTCTGGAGAAGGAAAGCATGCCGGAAACGATTGCCGGTTACGGCGGAATCACGGGAGTATATTCTTCCGCGGGAATCAGAACGTACCGCATCAATTCGCCGCGGTTTGTGGCGGACGACGGCGCGGCGCTCAAGATGGATTTATATTCGAAAGAGGATACTTCCGTAAAAATTACGGTGGAAACGGGCGAACGCGGAACGGGCGGAGAATATTCCGTAATCGTACCCGTGGCGGGCGGCGGAAAATGGAAACGGGTGGTGTTGCGTGCGGCGGATCTGAAAGACGAACGCACGGGCGGATCGCTGGAAGATTTTTCGAAAGGCATTGCCATTGTCATCCGCCCCGAAAACGAAAATTGTCCCGTGCCCGTGGCGAACGTGCTGTGGCTGTAAATAAACGGGAAGGAAACGTACAGGCAGAATTATGAAGCAGGAAAAAGCGAACGACAGAGAGAACGGCGGGCTGATCGCCTCGCCGTTGTACGAGGAAGCGTACCGGAGCGAAGCAAGAAAATCGAACGTACGGTTTTTTGTTTCGCTGTTTCTCGTCGTGTTGATTTTTATGCTGTTCCGCGGCGTATTCGTGGCGTCGTTCGCAAGAATCGACGTGGACGGATCGTCGATGCTACCCACGCTGGAAAACGGGGACAGGCTGTTTATGCAATTTGCCGATACGGGCGACGGCGGCTTTTTGCGGTATGCGAAAACGCCGGAACGGGGCGACGTGGTGATTGTGGACGTGAGAGAGTACCACGATACGGATAAGTACAAAGATATTCTGGCGGCGCCGTTCGTAAGCCGCGGAGCTTCGGGCGGAACGCAGACGGTGAATTTTCTGGTGAAACGGCTGGTGGGGCTGCCCGGAGATACCGTAAAAGAGGAAAACGGCAGAATTTATTATCTGACGGCGGAGCAGAAAGAAAACGGAATTACGGAGTACACCGAGCTGAAAGCGCAGCCGCAGAACGTTTCCTATGCGCTGGAAGGCTGCGTTTACGAACTCGGCGAAGGAGAAGTGCTGATTCTCGGCGACAATACGTACAACAGCACCGACGGCAGGTGGTTGCAGCGGGATAAGAACGGAAATCTGCGTTCGCATCTGAAACGGGCGTACCGGTCGGAAGATATCTGCGGAGTGGTGCCCGGGTGGGCGGTGAATTGCCGCACGTTCAGCACGAAATATTACGCTTTTACGGATAAAATAAGCGCATTGTTCAAAAAGAGCTGAAAAAATTCCGCATAAAAATCCGCGCGATAACGAAGCGTTGCGCGTAAGGACGAAGGAGAGAAAAATGGAACGGGTGTTTGACGACGAAGATTTCAACGCGATTGTAGACCAGCGAAAGAAGGTGAAGCTGGTGTTTTATATCGTGCTGGGCGCGTATATCGCGCTGGCGATCGCTTCGCTGGCGTATTATACCTCGCTGCCGTACAAAGATAAGATGCAGGCGTTGCCGAAAGCGGTGATGTTTATTTCCACGGCGCTGTTCATCGTGTTTTTGTTTTTATACATGGGCATCAAATATCATCGGGTGAACAAATACTACAAGATGATGTATTATTTATCCGAGGGGATGAAGAACGTAGAGGAAAATTATTTCGTGGGGTTCGAACTCAACGATTTGCAGAAAGACAACGTGGACGCGATTTCCTGCGTGTTTAAGACCTGGAGCAAAAAGAAAAAAGAGTGGATGCGCCGCGAAGCGTACTGGGCGGCGGAAAAGAGTCTGCCGCCGTTCGAAGCGGGCGATTACGTGCGTTACGTGGTGCAGAGCAATTTCGTGGTGGCGTACGAGGTTTTGAAAAGAAGCGAGGAAGCTTCGGACGGGGCGGAAAACCCTGCGACGAGCGCGGCGGAGCCGGTAAAGGCAACGGAAAAAAACGCGGACGAAGCGGCGGGCACGCCCGGAAATATGTAAAAAACGTCAAGGAGTATATATAAAATGGAAAGGAACGAAGTAGAAGAAAAGTATCGCTGGGCAACGGAGGAAATTTTTCCTTCTTACGAAGCGTGGAAAGAAGCGAAAGACGCGATGGAAAAGGAATACGCCGATTTCGATTACGAGGGCGCGTTCAAGGGTAAGCTTGGGAACAAAGAAAGTTTGCTGGCGTTGTTTGCGAAAGAATACGAGGGGATGAGAAAACTGGAAAGACTGTTTCTGTACGCCTCGATGAAGCGCGACGAGGACCTTCGGAACGCGAAGTGGAACAGCGCGGTTTCTTCGATGATGTCTTTGTATTCGAAATTCATGGCGAAAACGGCGTTTATCGACCCCGAACTGACGGCTTTGCCCGAAGAGAAACTGAAAGAGTATATTGCGGACAAGGATTTCGCGGATTACGATTATCTGCTGCAGAAGATCGAAAAATCCAAAAAGTACGTGCTTTCCGAGGGAGAAGAACGGCTTCTTGCGATGGCGGCGGAAGTTACGGACGGGTATCACGACGTATTTTCGATGCTGGACAACGCCGATCTCAATCTGCCCGAAGCTACGTTTGAGGGAAAGACGGAAAAAATCACGCACGGCGGCTACGGCGTGGCTCTCAGAAAAGGGAACGCGACGGAAAGAAAGGAATGGTTCGAAAAGTATTACGGCGCGTACATCAAACTGATTCACGCGATTTCGCAGACGTATTACGGCAACGTGAAAAAGGACGTGTTCTTCTGCCGCGCGCGCGGGTATGCAAGCTGCCTTGAAATGGCTTTGCACGGCGAGGACGTTCCGAAGAGCGTATACGAAAATCTGATTGAAGCCGTAGACGGCGCGCTGCCGCTGATGCACCGCTATATCGCGTTGCGGAAAAAAGTGCTCGGCCTGAAAGAACAGCATATGTACGATATTTATATGCCGCTGGTGGAAAACGCGGACATCGGCGTTTCGTATGAAGAGGCGTACGACATCGTTGTGGAAGGGCTGGCGCCGCTCGGAAAAGATTATCAGGCGCTGTTGCGCCGCGCGAAAGACGAACGCTGGATAGACGTTTGCGAAACGGAAGGAAAGAAGAGCGGAGCGTATTCCACGGGTTCGTACGATACGCATCCGTACGTGCTGTTGAATTACCAGCGTACCACCAACGAGATTTTCACGATCGCGCACGAAATGGGGCATTCGATTCATACCTATAAATCTTCGGCGGCGCAGCCGTACCCCAAGGCGGATTATACGATTTTCCTTGCGGAAATCGCCAGCACGGTGAACGAAGTGCTGCTGTTAAAACACCTTCTGAAATCCGCGCGCGAAAAGTGCGACAAGAAAACGGAAAAATTCCTGTTGAATTATTATATGGATATGATTCGCACGACGCTGTTCCGTCAGTCGCAGTTTGCCGAATTCGAACAAATCGTGCACAAGATGGCGGAGGACGGCGAGCCGCTGACCGACGAAAATCTGTGCGCGACGTATTACGGGCTGAACAAGAAATATTACGGCGACGCGATTATACACGATAAGGAAATTTCTTACGAATGGGCGCGTATTCCGCACTTCTATCGTTCGTTTTACGTGTATAAGTACGCGACGGGCATTATTTCGGCGATTTCCATCGCGCACAGAGTGCTTACCGAAGGCGAAAGCGCGGTGAAAGATTACTTCTCGTTCCTTTCGGGCGGGTGCTGCACCGATCCCGTTTCCATTTTAAAGCGTGCGGGCGTGGACCTTACCGCGAAAGCGCCTTTCGAAACGGCGATGAAGGAATTCGAAGAAACGCTTGAAGCGTTTGAAAAGATTGACGAGAGATAAAGAACGTCGGGTAAGATAACCGACGAAGAAAGAGGAAAATTATGACGAACGCAACCAACGTGCTGCCGCACAACAACGACGCGGAAATGGCGCTTCTGGGGTGTATGCTGATTGATAACGAAACGGCGGCGGACATCGTGGAACCTCTGAAAGAAGAGGATTTCTACGGCGAAAGCAACCGCTACGTGCTGAGCGCGATGAAAAGAGTGTTCGGCTCGCGCCGTCCCATCGATCTCGTAACCCTTTCCGATCAGCTGGAAAGCGAGGGCAATCTGGCGAAAGCCGGCGGGATTGCCTACCTGACGGAACTGGCGCAGATTACGCCTTCCGCGGCGAACTATAAATCGTATTTCGATATCGTGAAGCGAGATTCGCTTTCACGCAAACTCATCCGCGCTTCGCAGAAAATCATAGAAGCCTGCGCTTCTTCCACCGACGAAAAGCAGACGCTGGCGTTTGCGGAAAAAAGTATTTACGATATTTCCCGGCAGACCGACCGTTCGTCGCTGAAAGGCATGCAGGAAGAAAACGTGGTGGACGGCGTACTGAAGAAATTCGAATCGCTTTCCCTCGACAAGAACGCGTACCGCGGCGTGGAAACGGGCTTCCGCCGCTTCGACCAACTGACGAACGGATTGCAGAAATCCGATTTGATAGTGCTTGCGGCGCGCCCCGGCGTGGGAAAAACTTCGTTTTCGATGAACATCGTGGAACACGCGGCAATGTGCAACCATAAGGTGTGCGCCGTGTTCTCGCTTGAAATGCCGCGCGCGCAGATCGTGCAAAGACTTTTATGTTCGTATGCGAACGTGAGCATGGCTAAGGCGCTTTCGGGCGAACTTTCCGCGCCGGACTGGAAAAAACTCATCGACGCGGCGGAACGGCTGAAAGACGCGCCCATTTACGTGGACGATTCTTCGCGTACCACGCCTTCGGAAATCGAATCGAAATGCCGCAGGCTCAAAGCGAAAACGGGCGCGCTCGACCTCATCATGATCGACTATATTCAGCTGATGTCCGGCGGGGATTCGAAGCTTGCGGGCGCGGAAAACCGTCAGCAGGAAATCGCTTCGATCACGCGCGATCTGAAAATCATCGCGAAAGAGCTGGAAGTGCCCGTGATCGCGCTTTCGCAGCTGAGGCGTATGCAGACGAAAGAGCCGCAGCTTTCCGACCTCCGCGAATCGGGCGCCATCGAACAGGACGCCGACATCGTAATGTTCATCAATCGCCCCGAAATGACGGCGACGGCGGAGGAACTTGCCAGCGGAAAAATCGTGAAAGGGGCGGCGGAAATCAATATCGCCAAGCACAGAAACGGTTCGCCGGGGCGAGTGCAGCTGAAATTTATCGGCGAATCCACGAAGTTTGTGGACGAGGACGGCGAGAACCGCCCGGAAGAGCCGCCGCAGTTCGGCAGACCGCGTTCGTTCGACGAGGAAGAGAGCGTTCTCGAATCGGCGGGATTCAACGCGCCGCCGCCTGAGGACGAGCCGCCGTTTTAAGCGGAAAGAAGTACATAGCAATGATTACGCGAATAGAAAAAGTCAACGCCGCGTCGCTGAAAGAGGCGCGGGAGATTATATTTTCCGGCGGCGTGGTGGCGATGCCCACCGAAACGGTGTACGGGCTGGGCGGCGACGCGAAAAACGACGACGCCGTGAAGAGTATTTTCGAAATCAAGGGGCGCCCGAACGATAATCCGCTGATAGCGCACGTGCACGAGGAGTACGATTTATCGAAAATCATCGATTACGATCCGCCGTACGCGAAAAAACTGCGCGAGGCGTTTTTACCGGGCCCGCTTACGCTGGTATATCCTTCCACGGGCAAGGTATCGCCGCGCGTTTCGTGCGGGCTGAACACGCTTGCCGTACGCGTGCCGTCGCATAAGGACGCGCAGGCGTTTCTGCGGGAGGTGGATATTCCCATTGTGGCGCCGAGCGCGAATTTATCGAAGCACGTTTCGCCCACTACGGCGCAGCATGTGTTCGACGATTTCAACGGTAAAATTCCGCTGATTTTAGACGGCGGGGCGTGCAGCGGCGGCATCGAAAGCACGGTGGCGGACGTTACGGGCGATTATCCCGTGATTTTGCGCCCCGGGCTGATTACGCGGGAGATGATTGCCGCTGTGTGCGGAAGATGCGACGTGTACGAGCCGGTTTTAAAGCCCGGCGACAGGGCGAAAAGTCCCGGAATGATGTATAAGCATTATTCGCCGCGGTGCGAAACGGCGCTGTTTACGGAAAACGAGGCGGACAAGGCGGCGCAAAAGGCTGCGGAGGAGGTCGCGAAAGGTCGACGCGCGTATATTTTGTGCGAACACGGCGTTGCCGTTGCGCTGACCGCGGCGGGATATTCCGTGCTGGATTTGGGCGCGACGGGCGAGGAGATGGCGGAAAATCTGTTTGCGCTTCTCAGACAGGCGGAAAAAACGGCGGACGTACTGATTGCCGTGGAACCGAAGCAAAAAGACGGGGTGATGGCGGGCGTTCTGAATCGTCTGCGCAAAGCCTGCGTTTCGGCGGACGTGCCGCATTGAAGAAATGAAAGAAGAGGCGCGGCGGATTCTGCCGAGGGAGAGTAGACCGGAAGATGGCGAAGCAGAAAATTAAAAAAATAGTGTTTGTCTGCACGGGAAACACTTGCCGTTCGCCGATGGCGGAAGCGGCGTTTTCGGCGGAAATCAAACGCAAAAGCTTGCCTGCGGTGGCTACTTCGGCGGGCTTGAATGTTTCGCCGACCGAGCGGGATATGAACGAAAAAGCGGCGAAAACGCTGGAAAATACAGGACTTATGCTGCCGTATTTTTCCTCCACTTCGCTTACGAAAGAAACGCTCCTATCGGCGGATATCGTTCTCTGCATGACGCGCGCGCAAAGCGAACTTTTAAAACCCGCGAGAAAGCGTTTTCTGGAAGAGGCGGGAAAACCGTCGGCGAAAAATAACGTTTTCTGTTTTGCGGATCTCACGGGAGAGGATATTCCCGATCCGTACGGAAAAGACGAAAAGACGTATGCGGAAACGCTGGAAAAAATCATCGCGGCGTTTCCCGCCATCGAAGAAAAGTGGTTTACGAAGAAGCCTCGGACGGTAAAAACAGGCGGAAAAACTTCGGTAAAGAAGCCGACGAAAAAAGCGGGAACGGGCGCAAAGAAGAAATCGGCGAAGAAAACTTCGAAGGGCGGCGCGAACGGTAAAGCGCGGGCGAAGAACGGAACGAAAAAAAAGAGAACGGCGGCGCCGAAAAAAATATAACCGGAACTTACCGCAAACACGCGCCAAACGCTTGAAATTTTTAATAGAAAGTGATATAATCGATAAGAAAATACCCAAGAGGTTGCTCAAAGGAGAAAAGGCGTATGAAAATTGCCGTAGCATGCGATCACGGCGGATTGAATCTGAAAAAAGCGTTGCTTGCGTTTCTGGAAAAAAACGGACACGAATACGTTGATTTCGGTACGTATACCGCGGATTCGTGCGATTATCCCGATTTTGCGCTGAAAGCGGCGGAAGCCGTTGCAAGCGGAGAATGCGAGAGAGGAATCGTGATTTGTTCTTCCGGCATCGGCGTTTCCATCGTGGCGAACAAAGTACCCGGAATTCGTTGCGCGCACTGCCACGATACGTATTGCGCGAAATATACGCGTTATCATAACGATGCGAATATGCTTGCTTTCGGCGAACGCGTGATCGGCGCGGGGCTGATGGAAGAAATCGTTACGGAATTTCTTACCTGCGAATATATGGGCGGCGAGCGGCACGACAGAAGAATTGCCAAAATCAAAGCGATTGAAGAAAAATATTGCAAAAAAGAATATATAAAGTGATTTTTGCGGACAGGCTTCGGAATGTGTTCCGAAGCCTGCTCTAAAGCCCGGAACATCCGGATGATAAAAACCGAAAAACTACAGCAAGGAGATATACAATCATGGAAAAGTATGAATTTCTGGATAACCCCAAATTTCACTACGTTCGGCATCCGCTGATCGAGCATAAGCTGGCGATTCTGCGCGATAAATCTACGCGCACGAAGCAGTTTATGGAGCTTGCCGAAGAAATCGCGATGCTCGAAACGTACGAGGCGACGAAGGATTTGCCTTTGGAGAACGTGGATGTGGAAACGCCTGTGGCTACCGCGCATTGCAAAATGGTTTCCGGGCGCACGGTGGGCGTGGTTCCCATTCTTCGCGCGGGACTCGGTATGGTTTCCGGCGTATTGCAGCTGATTCCAAACGCAAAAGTGGGGCATATCGGTTTGTACCGCGACCCCGAAACGCATCAGCCCGTGGAATACTATTGTAAACTTCCCGCGGACAGCGAAATGAGAACTTTGCTTGTGGTAGACCCCATGCTTGCTACGGGCGGCAGCGCTTCCGACGCGATTACGATGATTAAAAAGCGCGGCGCGAAAGATATTAAACTTTGCTGCATCGTTTCCTGCCCCGAAGGCATCAGAAAAGTGCTTGCCGATCACCCGGACGTTGAAGTGTACGTGGCGGCGATCGACCCGATTTTAAACGAGCACTGCTATATTGTTCCCGGTTTGGGCGACGCGGGCGACAGACTGTTCGGAACGAAGTAACTCCGGCTGTAAAGATACAAGCATCGAAAGCGCTGAAAGGCGGCATGGGAACCTGTGCCGCCGACAGACTTTCGGATAAGGAAATTCATGGCGCAAAGAACGTTGATTGCGATCGGCGGAGGGGAGCTGAAAGAGCGTACCACGCTGAAAATAGACGAATATATTGCGAAAAGAGCGAAAGCGCGTGCGGGAGAACGGAGAGCGAACGCGTTGTTTTTGCCTACGGCAAGCCATGATTTCATGCCGTATTACAATACGTTTCATAAAGTGTACACCGGCGTTTTCGATATTAAAACGGACGTGGCGCTGTGCGTTTTCAAAGACGTGGATTTATCTCGCATGAAAGAAAAATTCGATAAAGCGGATATGATTTACGTGGGCGGCGGCGACACCGTGTTTATGATAGAGCAGTGGAAGAAAACGGGAATTTTGCCCCTGGTTCGTGAGGCGTACGAACGCGGAGTTGTGCTTTGCGGGCTTTCTGCGGGCGCGATTTGCTGGTTTTCGGATATGTACACCGATTCTGCCGTTGAAGGAAACGGCGAAAAATATTCAATGTTTTCCGGACTTGGCTGGATAAAAGGAAAAATTTCTCCGCATTATGGCGCAAGAATGGTTGACTTTGATAAAATTTTGTGCTATAATAACGGCAGTGCTTACGGATTAGAGGACAATTCGGCGCTTGTACTCGAAGATGAACAGGTGTGCGGCGTGATTTCAAGCGGCGGTACCGTCTGGAAAATCGAAAGTCTGAACGGCGAATTGAAAAAGACGGCGATGACATTGACGGAAAGCGATTGAGCTTTTGAAAACCGTGTAAGCAAAAAATTTGCGGATGTGGCGAAACTGGCAGACGCGCAGGTTTCAGGTTCCTGTGGGAGACCATATGGGTTCGAGTCCCTTCATCCGCACCAATGTGCCTTAGAAATATGTGAAAAAAACGCATATTTCTAAGGTTTTTTACTTTTTTTCGGGCGATTCTCGCCCTTTTTTAATTTCGTTCACTCACTTTTCGGGGCAGGTTTGGGACAGAAAATCATCGGATCGTTCAGCTTTGCGCCTTCCCGCAAAAGGTATTCGTTCGATAAATCGGTGTATGCGTCGCGCAGCGCACCGAGAGAATGTCCCATAAATTTCATGCGCGCCGTGTTCGCCACGCCCGCTTCTTCGCATTTCGTGTTGAACGTTGTGCGAAGATCATACAGTTTGTGATTCGGTACGAATTTCGGGAAATGTAACGTCAGGTAGTTCGGCGAAGGGAACGCGGGAAAGATTCCGCTTTCCGGAAGATATGAACGAAGCAAGTCGATGATAGGAATTTTTTTATATTCGATTTCCCTCGTTTTGCGCTTGCTGTTTTTCATCACGATGAAGTTTCCGTCGATTCGCGCCGTTTCAAGTTCGTTCGGACGCGCTCCGGTGCAAAGCATAAGTACGCACGGCAATTCGATTTTGCTTCCGTTCAGAGCGAGAAGCATTTTTGAGATTTCATCGTTTGTAAGCGATTTTCCGTGTACGCGGTTGTGCTGCACTTTGAGAATAAGCGCAAGCGGATTCTTCGTCATCAGTCCGTGCGCCGCCGCGGCTTTGAAAATTACGGAAAGCAATCCGTACAATTCTTCGATTGTTTTCGCTTTTCCCTGCAAGTCGTCGGAATCTAACAGATCCTGACAGTGCGTAGGCGTAATGGCGTTGAATCTCATTTCTTTAAAAAACGGCGCGAGATATTTTTTGAAACGCAGCAAATCGATTTTGTAGGTTTGCTGCGTAACTTTTTTACTGCGGAAACGCTCGAAGTAGTACATAGAAAACGCGGTGAACGTGGTGGGAAAGGAAGAAAGCGAATCTTTCTTCTTTTGCCTGTTTTCGGCAATCGCCACCTTTGCTTTTTTCAAAAAGTTTATTTTTGCGATTTCTTTCGTCTTTCCGCACGCTTCTATGCAGTAGCCGTCTTTCCGGTAGCGCAGTTCGTACGTGAATTTGTTGTATGAAGTTTCTCTTTTTCTTACGTGTACGTTGAATTTTCCTACACGAATAATTCTTTGAAGTGTAATTGGCATTGATCTGATCTCCTTGTCGGTAAATTTTACAATGCCTTCTTTTTCTTCTTTTTCATCGAGTTCCGGCGGGGATTCCGCCGAACAAGCAGGGGAGCTTTTAATAAAATAAAATAAATTTCTCTTTTCTTGTGCCACCTCCTCGCCGAGCCGGTAACGTTCCACCACGCGCAGAATTTCTACCGCGGCGCGTTCGAGCGTTTGCAGATCGTCTTTTTCAATCATAAATAAAACCCCTTTCGTAAAATTTACGCTTTCACGCATAGGGGAATTATATCAAATTTTTATTCGTTTTTGCGAAACCGCGAAGTAAGCAAAAATTTTTAGTAAAAAAATTTTGTGCTTAAAAACGGGATTTTATATCAATGAAACTGTGCCGTCGTGGATTGCATAACGACAAGTTGTTCCCATGGATATCAATTCGGAAAGAGAAAAGTCGGTTACGGAAATTTCTTTCTGATACGGCGTTCCTGTCGAAACGTCGCCGAATTTTAAATAAGACGAAGTTACCGTTTTTCCCGCCGAATTAAGAAAGTCTACCCGAATCATCAAATTTTTTATATTCTTTCTCGGCGTTACATTGATAGACGTGCTCAAAGGAAATTTGTAAGATTCGCTGATATCGATATCGTTTATCGTGGCAATGCGTTCGTAAATATGAGGCTTCGCGGCAATGCCCGCGTCGTTGGCGGCTTTGCGTTGCAGCAGATTAAAGCCCACTAACCCTATAAGCACGAGAATTAAACAGGTAGTCAATAAACGCGCCAAACAACTCTTTTTCTTTTTTTCGCTCATAGTACCCCCCTCTTTCTGAAGCAATCAGCCGTCTTTCTTTTGTTTCTTTTCCGATTCGTATAAATCCAAAGCCGCTTCGGCGTATGCCTGAACGCGCATTTTTGAAACGTACGGTAACTGATTAAAAACTTGCAATAATGTTTGAGCTTCTTTGCTGACAGGCGGAATTTCTTCGATTGTCGGAGCGGGGTAGAACTTTGTTCCGCTCATATTTTCAAGCCCTAAAAAGAAATCGGCGGATACTTCAAAAAATTCGCAAAGTCTTTTTAAAGAAGTCGCTTTCGGTTCGTTTTCGCCGTTTTCCCATTTGCAAATTGCCGCATCGCTAACTTGAATTTTTTCAGCTAAGGCGCGCATGCTGAGTTCTTTCTGCTCGCGTAATTCTTTGAGATTTTCCGAAAAAACAGACATTTTTACACCTCACAATAAAATTTTACTAAATTTTTTCAGCAAAATCATTGACATTAAGAAAAATTAGTGCTATAATCTTACTAACAAAAGTTAGCACTGCTAACTTATTCTCAGTCTTGCCGGGGAAGTCAAAGAGTCAAAGTCAAGCCGAGAGGCTTGGTGATGATATAGGAAAGAACGGCGAGGTTTTGGCAAGAAAACCTTCGCCGTTTCTTTTCCCGAATTTGCGGCATAGCCGCAAAGAAAACAGAAAAGGGGCGAAGAAAAAATGCCGGAACAAAAAATCGAAACGAAATATCGGAATCTATCGAAGAAGTATAAAATCGATCGGGACGATTTCGAAGCGCAGTTCGAGCGGCTGACACGGTACGTATTAAGCACGTACAACTTCGGAAGCGAGCTTGTAACGATCGCGTATCTGGATCTTCTTCGGAACGGGGATATTCCGGAAAGCGCGGAAGGGAAGAATGCTTCGGGAATGTACCGCCGGGAAATCGGCGAGGAAAGCAAGGGCGCGGAAAAAGTGATCGGAAAGCCTTCGGAGCTGATAGCGGAGTCGCTCAGAGCGAGAGCGGAGCAAGCGCAAAAAGGAGAGCAAGAAAAGGCGAGCGGCGCGGCGAGTGAAAAAGGCGTAAAAGAAAAGCCGCTGAAAGGGCAGATAAACATATTCGACGAAACGCCGGGCGAAGGGAGCGCGCCGGTGAAATAAGAAAAACGGATTCAACGCGCCAAAGGAAGAAGCGCGAAGAAAATAAAGACGGAAAGGAAGGCTGCAAAAATGGGTTACAAACTGTACGTAGGTTGCGAAAATTACGGGCGATACACAAGCTTTACGAATTACGCAACGAGGGAACAAGCGGAGCGTGCGCGGAAGTACGTAGCGGCGGTGGCGAACATGCCGGAAGTCGCGTTCGGGATAACGGAAGTGTGCGACGTATGCGGGATCGAGAAACCGATATATTCGGACGGTTGCTGCAAAAGGTGCTTTGAGAAATTCGTGTCGGCAACGAACGGGGGAGAAAAGAAATGAGCGATAACGAATTGATCGGCTTTAAAGAGCGAGCGAATTATGATTTTCTCAAATTCCGTTATGCGCAGGCATACGAGCAGGAAGAGCTGAAAGCGGACTGCGAACGGATAGCGGAATACGCGCGAAGCACGGTGAAAGATCTTTGTCTTTTGGGGTTACGCCTGAAAGAGATGAAAGAAGCGGGCTATTGGCGCGAAGTGTGCGATGAAACCGGATCGCCGTTTTCGTACGTAGGGTTTGAAGAATTCTGCAAATACACGTTCGGATTTTCGCAAACGAAGGTTTCAAATCTTGTGCGGATAGCGGAATTCGTGAAATTGAACGGCGAGAACGTGAATTTCATCGAAAGGCAATACGCGGAATTTTCGATGTCGCAGCTTGTAGAGCTTGCGAGCGTACCGAAAGAAAACCGGAAATATTTCAATTCGGAAATGTCGGTGGACGATATGCGCGCTGTGAAAGTTTACATGCGCGACAGCGTGGGATTTTTTTATATGTCGGATTCGGAGTCGGATCAAATTTTAGAAAAGGCGAAGAAATTCCGCGAAGAGCAGAACGCCAGACGCGCGGAGCAGAAAGCGGAGCGGCAACGGATCATGCAAAAGCCGACGCAGGAAATCGAGCTTTCGGAAGAAAAAGCGGAAGATCAGATCCCCGGGCAGACGAATTTATTCGACGATACTTTTGACGAAAACGAAACGCCGTATTATGACGCGGCGGAAGATTTGGAAGCGGAAAAGCGGACGATAGAAAGCGCGGCGGAAGAATGGGCGCAGGCGCAGGAAGAAGAGGCGGAAGAAGCGGAAGAAAAATCCGACGTCGGATATAAATCGCCGAGAATAGAGATCGAGCCGTGCGAATTTATTTCGGAATATCCGTTGAACGTGCGGAACGGTCGAAGAGCGTTTTTAGCCGATCTGAGCAAATGGCGGGCTTGTCCGGAAAAACCTGAAACAGAGGCGCGGTACTTCTGGCGATTCGAAGATAAAACGGAAATTTTGGTGGAACAGAAGAAGGCGTTTGAAAAGTCAATCGGGGACGAAGAGAGCGCGACGGTAGCGGATTTTTATTACGTACGATTGAGCGCGTTCGGGGAATGGATAGCGACATCGAAGATACAGCTTGAAAGGTGGCTTGGGGAGAAGTATTAGGAAAGACCGGCGCAAGAAAATTGAGCGAAACGGTGAGCGAAAGCCGTTTGCTATATATGTACCCGCATACGCGCGTGAGCGCGTGCGGGTTGCAGCCTTGAAGGGGCGAAGAGGTACTTCCTTATTATCCGCTTCGCCCTGACTTCGGAAGGGCGTCAAAGAGAGTTAAAAACCGCGAGATAAAAGCCGCGGAAAAAATAACAGGAGGCTTTTAGCAATGGCAAAAGCAAAAAACGGTAAGGTCGCGGGAGTGGCGATCGGCATTGTGGCAGTATTGGGCGTAGGCTTAGGCGGCGCGGCGTTGGTGAAACAGATCAGCGGCGAAAAGACGAAAGACGTTTCTTCAACGTTCGGCTACGAAACGGGCTTGCTCGATACGGAAACGGGGCGCGACAAATCGGGCGCGACGGCATGGCGGACGAAGGATTTCGTGCCGGTGAAAGGTCTTGTGGTGGACGTAGACGAAAAGGCGGGAGATATTTCGTACAATATCTTCTACTACGACGCGGACAAAGCATTTTTGAAAAAAACGACAACTGCTTTGAAAGTGGATTACGAGGCGGCGAAAGATTCGAGTTTGCCGTCCGACGCGAAGTATGTGCGTATTGTATTCGAACACGCGAACGATAAAGATATTTCGTCGAGCGACATCAGAACGTATGCGAAAACGTACACGGTAACGTACGACAAATAAGGGGGCGCGACTTGTTTCGGGAAAGCGAAGAAAACTTTCCCGAAGCAAAAAACGCGGAAGGAGCGGTGAAAAGGAAATGAAACGGACGGGAAGAATACTGACGGCGGCGACGGTGCTGTTAGGTGTTGTGTTCACCGCACCGATAATCGTGAAAGCGGTGAAAGGGAAACAAGAGGACGAATCGAAAAAAGAGCCGGTGCGGCAAGCGGTGGTGCTTCTGGACGCGGCGAAAACGCCGGAACAGTTGGGCGTAACAAGCGTGCAGCTGAACATAGACGGAAGCAACTGCACGGTGCGGTTAAAAGACGGGCGAGTGAAGTTTGCTGCGGGGTGCGGAGCGGATAAACTGATTGCGAACGTGCAAGGCTTTGGCAGCGTTCCGCTGGAATACGAAGTGCAGACGGTATACACGGAAACGGAAAAATACGAATTGTACCGATTGAAGCCGTGCGCTCTCACGCCGTGCCAAATATTCGGAAACACGGCAAAATGTAAAATCGACTTATACGCGTACGTGGGTACGCGAATGTATAAAATAGGCAGCGTAAACGGGGAAGCTGCGGGCGCGTTCGATACGATATGGAAGGTAGAAGATCCGTGGCAGGCAACACGCGAAAATACGTTAGTGGAGAAGTGAAATGAGCGGAAAAACAAAATGGAGCAAAGCGAGCATAATCGTATCGATCGTAACGTTTATCTTAGGGTTGATTCTAACGCCGATCATCGTGAAGCTGGTGCAGAAGAACGACAAGCCCGCGGAAACGAATCCCGATCTGATCGGCAAGATTATGGAAGGCGAATTCGAGTTTGACGAAGAGGCGTTCGACGTGCGAATAAAATCGGGGCATTTATATTCGACGGAAGAAGTGCTTCTGCTGGAAATTCACGTAGAGAACTACGGAATCGCGAAGCTGGCGTTTAAGAAGTCGGAAGAGCCGGATATACGCGGTGCGTACAGATACGACGTGATTCCGGAAGAGAGTGAAAAGCTTACCGCGGCGGACGACAGCGTTACGGTAACGGCGCAAATATTAGTAACTACGACGGACGCGACTTCGTACAAATTGTACGAAAAAACGTATACTACGAAAAGCCCGTGGACGGGTTACTATTGATTGTAAGGAAACGGAAAAATGAAACAAACGGCGATAAAAAAAAGAATAGTTTTGTTTTCGATTCTGGCGGCGGCACTTTTAATTCTTCTTGCGGTATTCGGGATTCAGCCGATCAGACGTGAAGCGAGCGCATACGACGGAACATTTTACTTTCGCAGCGATCCGGTGATTTCCACAACAAAAATCGAGCAACGGTATCGGATTCGTTTTAATTTAATCGTATCGGAAGATTCGTTGGGTATAAACGAAAGCGTAACGGTAACGCTTGCGAGTAACAGCGAGGGCGCGTTTATACAGCGCGGACACGACGGAACGACTTTGACGGACAGCGATACGGAAGGGCAGACGCAAAGCGTTTCGTTTGCAAAAAGCGTAATGACGTTTAAAAGCGGCACGGCTTCGGTGTATGTGGATATGTATCTGAACGTGTACGAGCGCGGTCGGCTGACGGCGACTTGCTCGGCGACTTCGGCGGTCAGCGACGAACACACGGTGGTATCGGCAACGAAAATTTTGCTTGACGAAGGAACTGCGCCGCCCGCATTGGCGCAGATTTACGATAAGTACGTCGGGAAAGATCCTACGAAGGAATACAAAGCGCTTTCGATGGTTTCAAACGTTGTGCCGAGAAGCTACGTCGGTTCCTCACAATATATTGCGGAAATTGAAATACCGTCCGATATTAAGGCATTAGGCGATAAAAATCTTGAAGAGCTCACGCTTAAATCGGTAACAAGCATTCCCGCCGTTCAAAGATATAATCAATCCGGAAATTATTATGCGTTGTGCGCGACTGTATCGACGAAAGATCCGGCAACGCAGGATATAAACGCGGCAACGCAAAGTGGGATAATCGGCAGAAGATTCTATTTGCTGAATAATAGCGGTACATTCAGTCGGTGGCTGACCGGAACGAGTTCACATAACTTTGTAAATAAAAGTTTTTCGTTGACCGGAGCGTACACTTCGAATGTACGTAACGCGTTTATGATGAGTCAGTTAGACGGAAAATATACCGTTTATTTTGACTTTCCTACAACGGCGAAAGCAACGAAATTATATTTTTATGTTGAAGTATTGCAATATTACCGCGAAGAAGAATTTTGGTATAATAGTAATAATGCAAGAGCTGTGTCATATCAAAGGGAAAGCATTACTTCTATATTCAGAAGCAACGTGCAAGCTTCTTCTTTGCAGGATATAACGAAACAGATACTTAAAAACAATTCTTCTCTTGCGGATAGTTTAAGAACGAGTATGTGCAGCGGCGTAGGCATTTCCACGACGGAAGAAAAGCCGCTCGAAGTAATTTATAAAGCGTATTCATCTTCGGGAAATTACGAAACGAAGTCGGAAATATACAATATCGGCGAGGTTGCCGCTTATAACAAATTTTCGGCAATCAGGGCGATGTACAATTTGTCCGGAATAAAAAGTTTAGCAGAATTCAATATCGTATCGAAAAAGAGAACGTACGACAGCGAAACGGGGCAGGTAATAAACGCGGGCGATAAAATTTTGCGGCAAGCCCTCGGTTATGAATACGTATATAACGAAGCGGAAGAAAAAGGGTATCTGACGGTTGTTTATGATGAATTCCGATATAAAGATTTTTCGATAACAATAAAAAACAACGAAGCGGACAACGCGCTTGAAATCAATTATTATACCGCCACGGTAAACGAAAAAGACGGGGTGGTTACGCTTACTTATAAGTATTCGGATATAGAGGAACGGCTTTTGAATTCGTGCGGCTGGCTGTTCGATTTGAAGAAAGAGGATTTCACGGTAACGGGCGATTCGGACGCGCTGGTGGGCGTGAGTATCGAAGAGAACGGATTGAACGTGCGGATTCCCGTGAAGTATCAATCGGATTTGTTCGGACTGAATATCACGGCAGTTGCGCAAATCGTTCCGGACGAAGAATATCAGATGAAGTACGTGTATTACGGCGGCTTTGCCGTATCGCGCGACGGAAAAACAATCACGCCGGACGTAACGAAAAGCACGGGAAAAACTGTGAAGCTTTCTCAGCTGAAACGCTATAACGACTATTCGAATTTTATGACGGAATACGGCAGCGAAGTCAATGCGCCGCTGGAAGCGTTTGAAAGACAGTACGGCGTAAAATACGTGCAACCGCAGAACATTGTTATGTCTACCGATTCGGCAAGCAAGTCTTGCGAAATTACGATAGAGTATCAGAAACATTCGTTGTTTTTAGTGACTGATAACCTTACCGACGAATGGCATTATCTGCAGATCCGGCACACGTCGAACGTATATACGGGCGACGAATTCGTGAACGCAAGGGGCGGAGAAGTAAGCGGGTATCGCGTAGATAAAATCACAAGCAGCGCAAGCGAGTTGAAAATTACGAATAATTATCGCTATGCGAACGCGAAAGCCGTATTGAACGCAGATACGTACAGCGGAAAAATTTACGGTGTATGCGTAAACTTTACGGACGAATGGCTGATTGAAATCAATTACATGCGGCAATACAAAGAAACGCCGTTCGCGGAAAAGACGAAGTATTCGGGCAAGATTCGCGTGAAAGATTATCCCGATATATACGCGCTGACGTCCGGAGATCTTGCGGCGATTCTTGAATTGAAATCGATGTCGATTATAAACGACAAAGCGACGGTAGATCAGATTTCGGTGAGGTATGACGGAGTCGGCACGTATACGGTGAATACGACTTACACGCATATGAACATGGTGCAGATCGATTATGCCGGAAACAGGAAAGAAATCAAAGTGCCGCTTACATGCTATAAAGAATGGTGCGAACAGTACGGTCAGGATTGGTCGATATTATATTTGAATTACAGCGGGAACGGAACGCAGTATTTCAAATACAGCAACGAAGTGAAGCGCGAAAATTTATACGGATTCTTTTCGGTGGCGGTATTTAAAGAGAAAGTATCCGATCTGAATTATTATTTCAAGAATTCGACGGGCGCGGGGTGTATCACAATGCACGAGAGTGAAGAGATCCGGGGATCGAAAGTCTACAACTTTTTCGGCGGGTTATCGGAAAACGGAATTCTCGGAAAAGCGGTAGGTAGAATCGGAATGATCTTCTGCGAACTTGTAAACGACGAAAACGCAATCTATCATTCGTATTTCTTTTTCATGGACGGGACGAGCGATTTATCGTTCGTATCGAACGGCGGTGCAACGTCTGCAACAGATACAGATTCGGCGGCAAAAAACACTTTGCAAAAGATAGGCGACGATATCAGCGATTTTTTTGCCAAACTTCTGGATAAGGCAAACAATTCCGTTTTTGCGAAAATACTTGCGATCGGGCTTCCGATTCTGTTGGTTTTGCTTTTGGTGGTGCTGGCAATCAGGCTTGTGAAATGGCTGCTAAGGAAGTAGAAAAAATGGGCTGTTTGTTTAAAATATTGAAAGTCGGGGCAATCGTAGCGATCATCTATTTCGTAATATACGCAATGCGAACGTGCAGTCAGATATTCTGACGAAAAAGAAAGCGAGGGAAGGCAAGCGATGAAAGAGAAGATAAGCGAACAAGAGAAGAAGGGTAAGCGCGGCGCGGCAGCGGCGAGCTATCCGATTCTCGGCGTGATACTGATTCTCGGCTCGCTTGCGTTCACGGTATTCAGATTCGGTGCGGTAACGCGGCGCGTGCTGCAATCGCTGAAAGATCTCGGGAAATCGGCGTTATACTATTTCACCGACATGCTCGGGATCTACGGCGCGGTTCAACCGACGGTAACGGAAATTCCGTCGGAAATGCCGTCGTTGTTGCCGATCGAATGGGAAGTATTCAAAGAAAAAACGAGCGCGTTATTTGCAGCCATATTCGACAAAAAGAATTTTACGGAGTTCAATATATGGCTTGCGGAATGGGCGGCGCGACTTATGCCGTACGTGTATTTTCTGGGAATGATCGTTCTGATTATATGGCTGATAAAAAAGTTGAGCTTAAAGCTGAAAGGTGAGCCGAAGCGTTGGAGCGAAGAGAGCGAAGAGCGGCAAGAAACGCTGCCGCTCAGAGCGTGGCTGAAAATAGAGCGCGGCGTGATTTCGCCGACGTATCGGTACGTAAAAAGTTTTGCTGTGTATATCCGGGAAAAAAGAATTTACCGAATAACGTTGATACTGATATGGCTGTATAATTTCAATTTATTTACGATTTTTCTTGAAACATTCGCCTACGCGTTTTATTTTCCGATAGCGGCGCTCGATTCGGTGAACGGAGTGAAAGCGTATTCGCAGGTGGTAAAGTTCGCGATCGATATATCCGTGCCGCTGGGATTTCTGCCGTGGTGGCTGAAAGCATATATCGGACTTGTAATCTTCGATAAATGGCGGCGACGGGTAGGCGATCGGCGGCTTGAAAAGAAAGACGCGAAGAATGAAGAGCTTCTGAACGAAAACCCCGGCACGATCTTTCTGACGGGGAAGCCGCGGAGCGGAAAAGGGATCATCGGCACGGACATGGTGCTGAAACAAGAAACGACGTTCCGCGAAATCGCGCTCGAACAAATGCACGATTGCAAAATCGAATTTCCGTATTTTCCGTGGGATCGGTTGGAACGGTTTATGCGGCAGGCGATCGATCGGCATGTATTGTACACGAAAGAAGGCGTGCGAGATTTTATCGATTCATTGAAGTATATGCGCGAACACGAAAACGAGCAGGACGAAAAAGTGAAAGAACTGTTCGGGTATCGGCTGAAAGAATTTTGCGGCTACGAATATGCGGATTATATGTTCGGGTACGAGTGGAAGAGATACGGCGAAAAATTCAATAACGGAATCGTAACGATATCGATATACGAAACGCTTGTGGACTATGCGCAACTGTATTACGTATACGACGCGCCGAATTCGCTGATCTTTTCCACGCAGGGCGTGCGGGTAGATTTCAAGCGAGAAACGCTTGGGTATTTTCCGAAGTACGATCTGGATTATTTAAAGCGAGATCCGGAAGAGGCTGAAAAGATATCTACGTATTCACATCGGAAGAATTACGATTCGGAGCGTTTGGGCAGAAGCATGAAGCCGGACGATCCTATAAAAAACGGTTATGAAATCGCAATTTCGTACGATCCGGAAATCGATAAGGAGCGAGGGAATCAGAACACGAACGCAGGGGTAAAAGCGGACGATATAGAAGTGAATCCGAAAAACGATTTGTACAACGTGGAAGAAAAAATGCACAATCATTCGACGACGATCAGATACGTATCGTATTACCGGAAAATCATGGATAGCCAAAGAAACGGAGCGGTGTCAAGCGACATCACGGAAATGGCGTTGGAATTCAGGATCGTGGAATCGAAGAAGCCGAAAGTAGAACTGCCGTTTTTCGGGTTGGAAAAATGGATGTACGAAAAGCTGGCGGAAAAGTACAACGCCACGGACGAAGAAGCGAGCTACACGGGAAAAACGCGAACGTTGTTTGCGTATCTGGCACGGCGGATCTATATGCCGATAGCGCGGCGGTACGTGCGCATGGAAAACGCGTACGGTACGCAGGAAAAAGTATTGCATATCACGAACGGGCAAGGCGGAGAAACGATCGCGGAAAAAGCGGTGTGGACGGTAATCTTTAGAAGAGCGCGGGCGAAAAGATATTCGACGGACGGAATTCTTGGCTTATACCGGAAGCGGGTGGTACACAGAAGCGAGGGGGGAATGAACGACTTTTCTCTGTTTGAGGGAATCAGGAACACGGGCGACGAGTTTCAGGAAACGAACAGTATATTTTATACGAAATTCCCGAAGTATTTCAACGGCGAGTACGAAGCAGAGCGGCAGCGGAAACTTCTGGAAAAGCAATTGAAAGAAATAGAACGCGCGGAAAAGGAAAAGCAAACGGAAGAGCAAAAGGACGAAAAAGCAAAGAAGGGAAAGAGCGAACAAGCGAAAGGCGGTACGAAAAGGCAGGGTAGCCCGACGGGTGCTTCGCACATCTAATTGTAAAGGAGCGCGGCGGCGCGGGTGGCGTTCGGAAAGGAAGGTGTGCGCAGATGTGCGGGAAGGTGCGCGCGTGTATCGATTCGCACCGTGGGGCGAACGAGGCAGGCGCGCACGACAGAAAAGCGGCGCGCACACCGCCGAACGCCACAGAACGGCGGCTGTTTGGAATGATCAAGCCGCGGCGCGCCGCACCCCTCTCGACGAGCGAGAGAGCGTAGCTTCTCGAGCTCGGAGAGCCGCCGCGAAAAAGGCAAGCCGAACGGGCGAAAAGACGGTGCAAACTATGAAAAACGCAATTTTGATTGATACAATCAAAGAAATGGACGAAACCGAAGTGATAATACTTCGCTATTTGATCCGCGTTTTACAAAATAGCGCGGACGGGGGGAAACGTATCAGCTATGCAAGAAGCGCAAAGTTTCTCGGAATGACATATCCGTGTTTTACAAAGGCGGTCAAAAGACTGAAAGAAAAACAAATCCTTGTTCAGAGTGGCGAAAAATTGTACCTTGGAAAAATGATCGTGGAAGCGGTCGCAACGAAATAACGAAGAAAATAACCGCATGTGGGAACGGCAGGAACTTCCCGGGCGCGGCAAAAATAGAAAGGCTGATAAAAAAGGAAGAAAAAGCAATGTACGGAGCGGAAACAAAGCGAATCACAATGATTCAGACGCCCGATTCTTACGTGGGTAAGATCGTAGGCGGAAGAAAATTGAATAACGCGTCGCTTGCATTGGCAAGCGCGGCGTATTCGTTTACGAAAAGCGGCGGATACGGCGAAAAATTCGTAGACATGGTGAAAACGCTCGGCTTCGGCAGAACGTCGCTTTTTACCGCCGCAAAGTTCCTGCAAGAAAACAACGTAATCACGCGCAATGCGCGCGGCGGCTTCGAGGTAACAGATCCGGAAAGCGCGGGCAAAGGGTACGACGAGAAAGACTTCGAGCTTCGCGATACGCCGTTTTTGTTTTACGATAAGGCAACGGAAAAAAGCGAAACGCGCACGATGACGGCAACGGAATTCAATATTCTTTCCCGGATTCGCCGCCACAATTTCAACGAAAAGACGAATTGTTTCAAAGGCTCGTACGCGTCGATGGTGCATACGATGGCATATTCCGAGCCGACGATCAGACGCGCGATTTCTGCTTTAATCGGCGCGGGCTTGATTGTTATCGAACATAAAAAGCGCATAGCGCATTATAACGAGCTGACGATCAAGGTATCGGAAAAGCTTATCAGAAAGAAAAAGAAAGAGCGCAAGGAAGCGGAAAAGACGGCGAGAAAACAAGAGAAAAACGCGAAGCCGTTTATTTCTGCCGACGTTCGGAACGCCGACGATCGCGCGGAACGCGAAAGATATTACGCAAGACTGAAAGATTTGGCGTTGCGCCGGGCGGACAAGGCGCGAGAAAAAGCGAAGAAAGATTCGAGATTCGAGGAAATCGAGAAGGAACTCAAAGAACTTGAAATCGAGCTTGCGAAAGACGAAGTATTCGCCACGGGAAAATCCGAGGCGCATTTGGCGCGCAAATCGGCATTGCTGAAAGAGAGGAAGCGCGTGCTTCTGAAGCTGCGAATCGATCCGGACGAACTTTTTCCGAAGCCGTATTGCGAGAAGTGCGGCGATTCGGGGTATCTGCCGAACGGGCGCGCCTGCGATTGCTTCGGGCTACATAACGAAACGTAGAAAAGCGATTCGGCTTTGGTAACTGTTAGCGAGAATAGAAAAGGACGAACGAAAAAAAGCGCGGGAAAGCCGCGCCGATTTCCGTTATAGAAAAACAGCCGTCTTTGCGCGTTGCAAGGGCGGAAATTTTTATAGCGCATTTGCCCGAAAAAAAGCGGACGGTTTGCGTACGGAAATTTAAGGGCAAGCGTACGGAAATTTTAGAGCAAATGGCAAAAACGTGTTCGGAAATTTTAGGGTAATAAGAAAAGGCTTTATATTAAAGAAAATATCGGCGCGCCGCCCGATAGAATTCGGGCAACTTTGCCGCAAAGGAGAGAGCGGCTCAAATCCGACGTCGGATTTCGCTTTGCCCCGCCGTTTCGGTAGTGCTGCTAAAAAGGCTATTAGAAAAAGCCGCGTCGTTCGCGGGCTTTTCCGCTTAAAAAAAGTTTTTTCGGGAAATTTTGAAAAAAGTATTGACAACCCCTATTAAATAGGGTATAATATAAATACAAACATACAAAGGAGTTTTTTATGACGCGTTCTTTTATAGAGTTGCCCTTGTTTCGATCGAAGTGGGAAGATTTGGGATTGACCGATTCGGATTTGCGCAAATTGCAGTCCGAACTGTTATCCGATCCGAAGGTAGGCGATGTAATTCGTGGTACGGGCGGCGTTCGAAAAATGCGTTTTGCTTTTGAACATCGAGGCAAAAGCGGCGGGGCTCGGGTGATTTACGTTGATTTCGAGGTATACGAGAAAATTTATTTGCTTACGGCATATACTAAAAAAGAAAAAGAGAATTTGTCGCAAGAAGAGTGCAACGATTTACGATGTTTGATTGCCGTCTTGGAAAAACAACTTGAAGAGAACGAAAAATAAGAAAAAAGGGAGGCATTATATGAGTCTTTACGATGAAATCAAATTAGGCTTGGAACAAGCAATCGAATACGAAAAAGGAAATCTGAAAGCGAGAAAGACAACTTTGTCTGTAATGCCTTTGGAATCGTTTACTTCATCGGAAATCAAAGAAATCAGGAATCAAACGGGGCTGACGCAAGCGTTGTTTGCGAAATACATGGGGGTTTCCGTGAAAACGGTGGAAGCTTGGGAGTCCGGAAAAAATTCTCCGGAAGGTTCGGCGCGCAGAATGCTTTCGCTCACACGAAAAGATCCTAAGTTTCCGGTTGCGTCGGGTATTATCGCACAATAAGCGGTGGGTAAAAAAAGAAAGTTCGCTGAAGGCGGACTTTCTTTTGAGGCATGAAAAAGGAAAAAGAAGGCTGTGATTTTTGGGGCAGAGAATGGGCGAAAATCGGCTGAATCCCTTTTAAATAAAGGCGTTTGTCGAATCGGCTGCGGCTTCGAGTCCCTTCATCCGCACCATATAATGGCAACAATATAGATATTTGCCCGAAAAAGTCCGATTTCATCGGGCTTTTTTCGTGCTTGAAAGCCTGTAAATCGGTGTCAAAATCCGTAGATGTAAAACGGCGATTTTCCGATTCTGACAGGACTCGAACTCGTACAATCGAAAAATATTTCATTTGAGCCGGTAGCGAAAAAATAATATTACATAAAAAATTTGGCGTATAGCGTAAAAGTTATACGTCTTTTTTTTATGCAAAAATTCGGAGGTCAGGAAAATATGTATTTCAGAAACGAGCATCACAGACAGGCATTTCGGGACGGAATGAAAAAGACGAATCGCAAGGATAAGGAAACGGTGAGCGCGGTATATTTGCTGTCGGCGGAGCCGTGCCTGTGGCGGCGAGCAAAGCAGGCGTCGATTTACGGAAAAATATTGTTGAACAACGTACGGTTGTCGGGCATAACGGAGGACGGATATATATTGCTCGGCGCGGCAAAGGATATCAAATACGGCACGAAATATCTGACGCTCGGCGATTTATCGGACAGAAGTCTTGTTTCGCCGAAAATATATAAGTTGATAAGTCAGGCGATGCAAATCAAGCGTTGCGGCTTGGCGGCGTTACAGGAGGTGAATAGAGAGCGCGTATGAAACAAATCGAATTGGTGTTACAAAACGACGGAGCGAAAAGAAACGTGATATTCCCTTGCACGGAAGCGGAATATCAGGCGGTGTGCAAAGAATTGGAATTGAAAGACAATTACGCTTTTGTGAGAGACGTAGTTGAGCCGAAAGCATTGGCGTTAAAAAAGGACACGTTCGTGAATTTGGACGAGATAAATTATCTTGCAAAAAGAATGGATAGTTTTGAGCAGAAAGAACTATTTAGTTTTTTTGCGGCGGTAGAAGCGGGCGATTATGTTTCAACGAAAGACCTTATAAATTTAACGTTTAATTTGAATTGCTACACGCTGATACGCGACGTATCGAATTTGAAAAATATAGGATATAATCGGGTGCTAAGCAGTAGGGGTTGTATAGGTGTAGACGAACTCGAAAAAATGGATTTGGAAAAAATCGGTCGAGAATTGCTGTCGACGGGCAAAGGAATACCTACGAATTACGGGTTGCTTTTCCGAAACGAAGACGTAGTGTTTGAAGCCGTGTATAAAGGCAAAGGCTTTCCGTCGTACTATTACACCGGCGGCGAAGTGCTTGGAGTGGAAATAGAAAAGAACGGAGAGCAAGACTATATATATTTCCCGTGTGAGAAGACCGAAATAGAAAGGGCGTTGAAACGAATCGGCGCAGGCGATATAAGCGAATGCCATAAAAGCATAGATTTTTGCGGCGGCGATGAAGAATGGGAGGATTATTTCAACGATTTATTGCAGAAAAACGATATAGAAAGCGTAAACGCCATTTCGTCAGCCATTAACCGTCTGGGCGCAGACTTGGATGCGATTTCGGAGAATTTATATAAACTATCCTCGGTTATGGAGTTCGCCGAGGTAACGTCGGCAGATACGGAAAAGATTATTCGGCTCGCTCAAAGCCTTGACGAATTCGAATATTACAGAGAAATCGGTAACGACTATAATTTAGGAACAAAACTCATTGAAAACGAAATAGGCGAAGCTGCTGAAAAAATAGACGACTATATCGATTACGAAAAGTATGCGCAGGATTTTTTAGAAGAGAACGGCGGAGCGTATACGAAGTACGGCGACGTAGTGTACTTGCGGGACGATCAGACTTTAAGCGCAATACTCGGAGAAAACGATATAAAAATGGGAGGGATATGAGATGTATAGAATAGCGATAGAAAACAAAGACGGCGAGAAGTATGAATTTGAATGCGACGGCACGGCGAATTTATACGCTTTCACGGAAGAGTTGGGAATCAAGGGCTATCCGTACAGTTTAAAAATCGGCGAAAACAGGAACGGAGTGAAAGTTCGCCTAAAAGCGGACAACGATTTTGACGAATCGATAGCGAATATATTAAGAGAAAATCGGAATACGCTGAACGACGCGTTGATCGTAAGCCGTGCGTTGGGCGAAGTGCAGGACGAATGGATGAGTGAAGAAATCGAGCGGAACGCGTTAAACGGACAGTATGCAACGAAAGAAGAACTGTATGCGGATATCCGAAAAATGAAAATAGAGCTATCGTCGGTGCAAGCAGATTTTTATTGTCCGTTACACGCCACGCTTGTGAACAAGGACGGCGAAGAAAGAGAATTGACGGCGGAAGAACTCACGGGATATGAGAGCGAGATACGATTAAAACTTGTAGAGTGTCAGACGCCGGATATAGATATGGCGAAGTACGTTGGATACCATGCGAAGATAACGGATAAGATACTTTACGCGGAGTGGGCGGTGGAAGAGAAAAGCGGAAAACTATACGGGAAAATATCCTGTTATTTAAACGAGACATTGACGACCGAAGAAACGGAGCGGCTGAAACATGCGATAGACGGACAGAATTCGGACGGGTTCGGCGAAGGGTTCGAGCAGTGTTCGATAGAAACGCCGGACGGGAAGTTATATGCTTTTCTATGGGATTACGACGATTATTTTTTAAAAACGAGCGAGGAGATGGACGAATATCTGAATAAAACCGAAATAAAAATGGGAGGTATATAGATGAACGAATGGGAAAGACAAAGAAGAAAAGCGGAATATCTGAAAAAGGCATATCCGCCTGGAACGCGAATTGTGTTGAATTCGATGGGCGACGATCCAAGACCGATAGAAGGCGGCACGCGCGGCACGGTAGAGGCGGTAGACGATATCGGCACGGTGCATTGCGAATTCGACAACGGCAGAAGTCTCGGCTTAATCGACGGCGAAGACGATTTCAGGGCTTTGACGGCGCAGGAACTTGCGGAAGAAAAAACTGCGCAGGGCGAGGATAATTCGCCCGTGTTGACGATGTAAAAAAACAATATGAATGAAACGGCGGGTTATGTAAAATACATGCTCGCCGTTTTGCATGAAAAAACAAAGAAAGGAGTAAAAACAAATGCCGAATCACGTGATGAACGTTGTTACGTTTAACGGAAACAATAAAAAGTTGCAGGAAATACTTGAGGATATTAAAGACGATGAAATCGGGTACGGAAGCATAGATTTTAATAAAATCGAGCCTATGCCGACGGAACTGAATATCGAATCGAGCAGTAAAACAAACGAAGGATTGAAATATTACAAAGACTTCGTTTACGTATACACGGCTTTTGCGAAACGGACGAAAGGCGAACTTCTGAATATACCGAAAGAAAAAGAAGAGATTTTTTTGAAGGTAAGGAAAGATATCGACCGTAAAGCGTGGGAACTCGGGCGTCAGGCTTACAGGAACGAATTAAAATACGGCGCGCCGACGTGGTATGAATTGACAAACAAGCATTGGGGAACGAAGTGGAACGCCTACGGCTACGACGGCGGTTGCGGACTTATCGAAGACAATAAAATCTCTTTTGAAACGGCGTGGGGCAGCCCTAAGGAACTGATACAAAAATTATCCAAAAAATACCCGGGCGTGACGATAGAAGTCGAGTGGGCGGTGGAGTTTTCCGGGAGCGGAGAAGGCAGATATGAGTATAAAGACGGAAAACTTGAATCGGAATATTACCCCGAAAGCGAAAAAGAACAAAGCGAGTTTTCGGACAGAGTATGGGCAGAAGGCTACAGCGCAGGTATCGGGATGGGAGAGATAAAACAATGAGTGTAACAGATATAAAAGCGGAAGAGTTGCGGCAAAAAGGCGGCGAAGAAGGAATCGTGTTTCAGGGCTGCGGCGGCAACGTGAAGGACTGGGTGGACGGTGTAAATCAACTTTTAAAAGACGAGAAAATTTTGCTCGACGGTACGAAATTGACAGAATGCTATCGTTTTGAAAACGGCGGGCTTACAAACCTGTATTTTCCTTTCGGCAACGCGAAGTTGGATATGGGGAAATTCGCTATATGGCGGTTGAAGGCGCGGGAAGTATTCGGTTGTATGTGGCTTTCGGACTACGTTGATAATCACCTCGGCGGGTTTATCACTCAATTTGCGGAACAAACGCAAGCATAAAAACAATAAAAATTTTAACGGTATCAATCGCGCCTATGGGGACGAAAAGATATCGTTAATCGGCTTATAGGCGTGGTTGTTACTCGAATAAGGAGAAAGAAAAAATGAAAACTCCGGTATCGCGGGTAGGCAATAAGACGTCTATCCTGCATATCCTGTACGCCGTGTTTCCGCCAAAGTACGATAGGTTTATAGACGTATTCGGCGGTTCGGGCAGCGTATTACTCGGAAGTCCGTATCCGTGCAATTTCGAGGTGTATAACGATTTCGACAGGAATCTCGTCAACTTGTTTCGCTGTATGAAAGAGCGGACGATGGCGACGATAAGGGAACTCGGATTCTGCAATTTGAATTCGCGTGAGGACTTTAACGCCTTGCGCGATTTTTTTGAAAGCGAGAAGTTTGAAGATAAATATCTGGGCGAAGAACAACTCTTGACGGAACTTATTCTGCCGCCGCTCGAAGCGGAAGAAATGAAAGAAATACGGACGAGAATAACCAAAGATTACGACGTCCGCAGGGCGGCAATGTTTCTGAAACTACTGCGTTACAGTTATTCGAGCGGGGGCAAGTCTTACGCATCGCAACCGTTTGATATAAGGCGGTTGTTCGACCTTATAAAGCAAGTGGAAAGCCGTATGGCGAACGTTGTGGTGGAAAATCAGGACTTTGAAACGCTCATAAAACATTACGACAGGGACGGCGCGTTTTTCTATGCCGATCCGCCGTATTTATCGACGGAAGGAATGTACGAGGTGTCGTTTAATTACGACGATCATTTGCGGCTGAAACGCACGCTCGAAAACGTAAAGGGCAAGTTTTTGCTTTCGTATAACGATTGCGAAGAGATACGCGAATTATATTCAGACTTTTCTATCCTTGACTTTTCGCGGCAACATTCGATGGCACAGAGATACGAAGCGGGCAAAGAGTTCAAAGAACTGCTCATCGGAAATTACGACCTATACGAGCGGGAAAGAAATCGCCCTAAACAACTGACGATTTTTAATCGTTATGAAGATTTTAATTACGAAAAAATATTAAGGGAATGTATATTATCATGCAAAATAAAAAAGTAAACGAATTTACGCTGATAAGCGTACCGAAAGATGTACTCGAAGATGCGGGCATTGTGGACGGCAGCGTGTTGCAAATTTATGCGGACGGAAACAGGCTTGTCATCGAGCGGCTGACGGATACGGGCGAAATCGTATGCGACGGCGATTGCGAAAACTGTCCCGTGAACGAAACGGACTGCGACGAGAATTGTGAAGAATGTCCGTGTTATAAAAACTGCGAGGAGGAAGAGAAATGAAAACTTATAGAATTTTGGGCAAGCGCGGAAGAATCACCGTGCCGTATGAAATCAGGTGCAAAGTTGGGTTTAAGCAAAACGACGTGTTGTCGTTTGAAGAGAGCGCGGACGGCAGGACGGTGGTGATAAAGCGCGAGATTATCTGCGACTGCAACGGCGAAAAAGGCAAGGATAAGAAAGATAAGCAGGATGAAATCACGCTCTATGATTTTCTGAACGGATTATCGCCCGAGCAGCAACGCGCCGCGCTGATACATTTATCGGTAAATTGGGCGCAGAATCAAGCGGGAGAAAAGGCGTATGAGCAAAGTTGAACCGACGTATCGGTGGTCGAGAGCGGAAGCGGAGGCAAACGGCGAAACCATATTATGGCTTGAAAGTTACCGTGTAAATTGCGCTTGCGCGAGATTTATCGAAAAGCAGATTTCTGCAAACTATGCGGATAATCGGCTGAACGAACAGGGCGTAAAGACCGCAATAAAAAAATACGGGTTCGACCGAGTAAATCGCGTGCTTGCAAATACCGTGGATTTAGGAATGACGGACGGAAGATATTCGCAAAGCAATAAAGAATGGTCGCAAAGTTTTGCAATTCCGAAAGAAGAATGGCGATACAGTCATAATTATTCGGTAAATTCGCATCCCGGTCTTGTAAATTTATTTGTCGATCAAGCAAGAAAAGAATGGGTAAAACTGCATCTTTACGATTTTAAGAGTTGTTACGACGATCAGACCGATTACGCGGGCAAAGTGGTCGCTATCCGCCCGGATATTTTGAAAGACGAATACAAAACGCCCGACGATCAGTTGTTTTACGCAACGGGCGGATTCGGGTGCAAATCGGATAGTCTGGGGCGAAAGATTTACGGCGTATTGCTCAAAGACGGAGAAAAGTGCGTATTTTTACGCGGGGAAGTCATAGGCGCTGTAAAGTTGGAACTTATTCCCGATTGGGCGAATGAAAAAGTTGCGGAACTTACGAGCGAGCAGAAAAAAATAAAAATTGAGGATTTAAAATGAGTGAAGATAATAAATTGCGGGTGGTAATGGTAGAACCGGGCAAACCCGCTTACGAAACGGAGATAGAGAATACTCTTAAAGCAGAGCAGAAAGCGGTAGGCGGGTATATCGAAGTAGTTCCGTTAGATAACGAAAAACTTCTTATTTGTAACGAAGAAGGCAAATTAAACGGAATGCGTGGAAACAGACGGATCGGAAACGATGTAATCGCCGGTCCGTTTTTCATTGTCGGCGAAGACGGCGACGAATTCCGTTCGCTTACCGACGAAGAAGTAAAGGAAAGTCTCAAAAGGTTTGCCGAGCCGGAAGAGATATCGCAGGAAGAAGTCGAAAACGCGCTGTCGGCGGGCGTTATGTTTTTCGGATAAAGGGGGTGGATAGAAAAACGAAAAGGGCGGATGAGCGTATGAAAAAGAAAGTATATATCTGCGCTCCGCTCGGCGGAAACGTCAAGGAAAATTTAGAAAACGCGGTTTTGTATACAAAGTACGCGTTAAAGCAGGGAGTTGCGCCTATAACGACTCATTTCTATGCGCTATGTCTGGACGACGACAACCCGCAGGAGCGGGCGTTGGGAATGAGCGCGGGGATGAGCCTGTTATGGTATTGCGACGAACTTTGGGCATTTGGGAACGTGATTTCGAACGGAATGAAAGAAGAAATAAAATTCTGCGAGAACTTGCGAATTCCCGTAAAACGCGTGTCAAACGCGGAAGTAACGAAATTTTTGAAAAGGAGCAAAAGTTATGATCAAAGCGAAAATAAATCATACGAGAAGAACGTGGTGGACGATAATGTCGGTTGTGCTTTTACTGCTGGTGGCGATAAGTATCTCTCAGCCGCGGATATCGGCGTTTGCCGCCTCGAATAAGCCGGGCGACGTGGCGGGTGCGGTGGAACAGACCTGGACGACGGCGAAAGAACAGATAAAAAGGGTGGTAAACAACGTAATCTTCCCTGTGGTGGATATGATTCTTGCGGTGTTGTTTTTCGTAAAACTCGGTACGGCGTATTTCGATTACCGAAAGCACGGGCAGTTCGAGTTCACTGCGCCGTGTATATTGTTTGCGTGTCTTGTGTTTACGCTCACCGCGCCGCTGTATATCTGGAAAATACTCGGATAAGGGGGTAAAGCGAAATGTTTGGATGGTTGCAAGATCTTCTGCGTTCGATCGTAGACGCGATCACGGGCGGTTTTGCGAGCGCGGCGAAAGCGATTTCGGATTCTATCTGGAACGCGATGATGCGGTGGCTGTATAACAGCGTTTACAGTGCTATAGCGGACTTTTTCACGATGATGGGGAATATGGGCGCGGAGATATTCGATCTTGCCTGGATAAGGGCAATCGTGCAATTGTTTACGCTGTTCGGTTGGGGCTTGTTCGTTGCGGGGGCGGTTGTGGCGATTTTCGATTTAGCCGTAGAGTACCAAAGCGGAAGAGCGAATATAAAGAATACGCTGCTCAATATTTTAAAAGGCTTTTTCGCATGTTCGCTGATAGGGCTCGTGCCGATAGAATTATACAAATTCTGCATATCGCTGCAAAACACGTTTGCGGGAGAACTCGCGCGGATCTTCTCGTGGCAAAGCGGAATCGATTTTTCGTCGCGGGCGACGATTGTGCTCGGAAACACGTTCGCGCCGCTGAAAGCCGCGGGCAATCTGCTTTTGAACGTGTGCCTTTTAATAGCGTTCGCGTATTGCGTGATAAAGGTATTTTTTCAGAATATCAAGCGCGGGGGAATCCTGCTTGTACAAATGTCGGTAGGCTCGCTGTATATGTTTTCCGTGCCGAGAGGGTATACCGACGGGTTTGTGCAATGGATGAAACAAGTCGCCGCGCTGTGCCTGACGGCGTTTATGCAGACGACGTTGTTGTTCGCGGGGCTGATGACGTTTTCGGTGAATATGCTGCTGGGGCTTGGAATAATGCTTGCGGCGAGCGAAGTGCCGAGAATCGCGCAACAGTTCGGGCTTGACAGTTCGACGAAATTCAATATGATGAACGTGGTACACGCGACGACCACGGCGATCAATTTAAGCCGAGCCATAGCAAGGAGCGGGAAATAATTATGAAAAGAAAAAGGTTAGTTGTTTTCGCGGCGATCAACCTTCTTCTGCTTTTCGCCGCGATTTTTTGTATGGCGAAAACGTGTGAAAACAATCGGCGGATAAACAGCGTTTCCGCCGAATTTTGCTATACCGAAACAGACGGCAAGGTAACGCTTGACTTAACGAGCGGAAAGACGGTAGAAATGAGATTCGGTAAGAACGCCGTCTGTGTGTACGATTGCTATTTGTACGATAATTCCGACGCGGCGGAAATATTGCTTTTCGTAAGGCGTTACGGGCGGGAAAACGGCGTAAACTTCGCGCGGAAGAACACGGAATTACTCGGTGAGTTTACGTTGCATAAGGCGGCGTATAAAGCGGGGATACGGCGGGGAGAATCTGAAAATCTTGATTGGGATTACGGAAAAGACAGCCGCCCGCTCGTGAACGCTTTGAGCAAGACGATAGGGTATGCGGGACTGTAAATAAACGACTTATAGCCCTGCTTATTACGATAAACGGAGAGAAGAAAATGAAATATTTATATCCAAAGAACTTGAAATCCAAAGCGAATTTGTGGCTGTGGGGAATGAAAGATTTTGCCGTGCTGTGCGTAGCCGCGCTTGTATCGGTGCTTGCTTTAGCGGGCTTGAAAATCTATTTGCCCGCCGTGATAACGCTTTGTTACGGATTTTTAACGATTCGGAAAGACGACGCAACGGTGCTGTATTATATACGCTACGCCGCGCGGTATTTTATAACCGAACAGCAGACGTATAAATGGGAGAAATAAAATGAGCAAGAAAAAGAAAAACGGGGCGACAGTGCAGTCGCTGATAGGGATCAAAGGCTTTACGGAATACGGACTTTTGACGACGAACGGCGAAATGCTGTTTTTTACGATTATTCCGACGAATATATCCGTTTTAAGTTACGAGAGCGTAGAAAACAAAGTGCGGAAACTGACGCTCGCATTGTCCGCCGTGCCGGACGTGGAGATAGCGTGCATTGATTCGGCTGAGCGGTTCGACGATAACAAGGCGTATCTTGAAAAACGAGCGGAAAGCGAAAACAATCTGAAAGTGAAAAGGCTTTTGAAAAAAGACGAGGTGTTTTTGGACGGAATACAAACGGAACTCACTACGGCGCGGAAATTCTTGTTTGCGGTGCGTTGCAGGAATATGAAGCCGCCGCAGGTATTCGCCTATGCGAACACGGTGCGAAAGGTGCTATCCGAGCAAGGGTTCGATGTGCATAGAATGGGCAAAGACGAGATTAAACGCCTTATAGCCTTGTATTTCGACGCGTCGCTTACGGGCGAGAATATTCCCGACTACGACGGCGAGCAGTATTTTAACTTAAAGGAGGCGGAATAATGACAAAAAGAAAAATATCACCCGAAAAGGCGGAAAAGCTTAAAACGAAAAACTTTTTCGATTGCGTACTGCCGGGGATCGTCAAATTCAACGTGGATCATTATATCGTGGGCGACGGATACAGAAGCGTATGGGCGGTAAGGGAGTACCCGCCGCTGACGGAGCAGCAGGCGATACTTGCGCGAATCGCGGACAAAAACGGCGTAACGCTGCGCGTATATCACAGGCTTGTGGAAGCGGCGGAGCAAAGGAAAATCATACAAAACGCCACGCGGAAAAACAAAATGAAATCGGGCGCGGAGAATATGACGGACAGCGTGGAGGCGGAGGGCAATTTACAGGACGTAATAGAATTGTTGGCGGATTTACGAAAGAGCCGCGAGTGTTTACTTCACTGCGCGGTGTTTATCGAATTAAAGGCGAAATCGCTTGAAAGTTTACGCGAACTTCAAAACGAAACGCTTATGGAACTTGCGCGGGCGAAGATTACGGTGGACAGGCTTACGCTGAGGCAAAAAGAAGGATTTTTGTCTGTTCTGCCTTTCGGCGCAAATCAATTCGGAACGCTGTACGAACGGGTGTTGCCCGCAAGCTCGGCGGCGAATTTCTACCCGTTCGCGTTTTCGGGCAAAACCGATCCGAACGGGTTTTATATCGGCAGAGATAAATACGGCACGAACGTAATCGTAGATCTCGACCGTCGCGCGGAAGATAAAACCACGAGCAACGTTTTAATCCTCGGCAATAGCGGACAAGGGAAAAGTTATCTTTTAAAATTGCTTTTAACAAATATCCGCGAATCAGGCAAAAAAGTGATTTGCCTTGACCCCGAAAGTGAGTATGAAGACTTGTGCGAAAATCTCGGCGGGTGTTATATCGACTTTTTATCGGGCGAATATAAAATAAATCCGTTAGAGCCGAAAGCGTGGACGGAACTCGACGAAACGGGCAGAAAAAAAGAAAATACCGAGAACTGCCCCGAGGCGTTTAAAAAAGTAACGCGGCTTTCGCAACACATCGCGTTTTTAAAAGACTTTTTCAAGGCGTATAAAGATTTCAACGACAGGCAAATCGACACGATAGAAATTCTTTTAACGAAACTTTACGATAAATTCGGCATAACCGACCAAACGGACTATACGCGGAAAAGCGCGAAAGATTATCCCACGATGTCGGACTTTTACTCGCTTTGCGAAGAGGAATATATCTTGTACGATAAGAAAAAGAAATACTTGTATTCGGAAGAAACGTTGCAGGAGGTGTGCCTCGGCATACACTCTATGTGCGTGGGAGCGGAAAGTAAGTATTTCGACGGGCATACGAATATTACTGCGGGCGATTTTTTGTGTTTCGGCGTGAAAGGGCTGATGGACTCTAACCGCAGGCTGAAAGACGCTATGCTGTTTAATATTCTGTCGTATATGTCGAACAGGTTGCTCGGCGAGGGGAATACGGCGGCAAGCATAGACGAATTGTATTTATTTTTAACGAATATGACGGCGATAGAATATATCCGCAACGCGATGAAGAGAGTAAGAAAAAAAGACTCGTCGGTGATACTCGCAAGTCAGAATATAGAGGACTTTCTTCTGCCTTCGATCCGCGAATTTACGAAACCGCTGTTTTCTATTCCGACGCATCAATTCTTATTCAATGCGGGGCAAATCAACCCGAAGGAATATATGGACGCGTTGCAGATTGAGCCGAGCGAATTCGAACTCATACGCTATCCCGAACGCGGAACGTGTTTGTACCGTTGCGGGAACGAGAGATACTTGCTTGAAGTCATCGCGCCGGGATATAAGGCGGAACTGTTCGGCAGCGGAGGCGGAAGATAATGGCGATACCGATAATCCCTATACTCAAAAAAATAGGAACGGCGGTGCTGTCGAATAAAAAAGGACGGAAAGTGGTCGGCGGAATTATCCTCGGAACTCTCGTGCTTTTAATGACGCCCGCGGCGGTGGTACTTGGGATATTTTCGGGCAGTATGGATATAAACACGGACGGCGTACAGACGATTGTAAAAGACAGGCAGAAAACGGAAGAAAAACGTTACGCCGCGATAGAACAGACGATGACGGAGGCGGGATATAGCGAAATAAAAATACGGGAAGCGCAGGCGATATATTCGTTTGCGCTTTTTAATCTATCGGGCGACGACGTCGCGGAAAAACTGACGGAATGTTTTTTAGCGGAAACGGACGAAGAACTCGCAGAGAAGATAAACGGCGCGTTTTATACGGCGTTTTCGGTTGACGAAATCTCGGCGATTCTCGAAAGCGTAAGGCAGGAATACGAAAGTGAAAGGAGCGAAAAGGCGTGAAAGGTGAAACGGAAATTAAGGCGAAATTATACGATGTTGTCGAAAGTTATTATAATTCTCTTGACGTTCTGGCGAAAAAATTGCAAGACGATTATGCGGGAATTAAATCATTCGAGCAAAGCGAAGAAGACAGGCTCGGGCTGTGTTTTCTGCTGGATTATACGGACGATTTAAGAGAAAAAATAAAAGAATTACACGAAAACGAGGGAATGATTTCGGCAGAAAAAAAACTGAAAATAAACGCGACCTTGCAATGTAAACAGACGGAGATAAAGCCGCGGACTTATGAAGTTTCGGAGGTGATCACGCTTACGGACAAGGAATACGGGAGCGTGCTGAAAGATCCGTTGAAAGACAGAGAGTATCTTGCGGGGCGTAGCGGCGCGGATACCTGCGTATTGCTTATCGGCGAACATTCTGACGACGGAATACTCGTGGATACGCAAGGGTATGCCTATCCGAGATACTCGGCGTTTATTCCGAACGCGCGGCAGATAGTAGAAAATTTTGTGCAGAGGGAAAGGGAAATTGTTGAAGTAGAAAGCGGCGGAAACGAACCGAAACTTGAAATGTAGTCGTTCCCTATTTGGTTGCAGGAATAAGCGAAGGGGTTGCAGTAGCACCCCTTCGCGTTTTACAGCGGACGGCAACGCCGACCGCATAAGGAATTTTGAGAAAAACGAGCAAGGGGTTGCAAAATAAGACAAATTCAGAGAAAAGAGTCGGGTATTACAAAATACGGCGAAACGAAAAGAAAAAGCAAGGCGTTGCAGAGAGCAAAGGAGGAAAAACTATGTCCGAGCCGAAAGATAAAAGAAAATTCGCGCTGTGGGTACGCGAAGGAACGATGGAAAAAATAGAGAAATTATACCGCGCGGAAAACGTGAAAAGTCGCTCGGAATTTATAGAGAAAGCAATCAATTTTTATTGCGGTTATCTTACGGCAAACGACGGCAAAGAATACTTCCCGCAAGTGATCGTTTCTACCTTGCAAGGAACACTCGGCGCATTTGAAAATCGCATGGCAAGTCTGCTGTTCAAAATGGCGGTGGAACTTTCAATGTCGTTACACGTTACGGCGGCAAACAGCGAAATCGACGAAGAAACGCTTGTAAAACTTCGCGGACTTTGCGTGGACGAAGTAAAGCGTATTCGCGGCGCGGTATCGTTCGACGAAGCGTATAAATTTCAGAAAGGGTAATGGCAAGACTGATTGTAAAGTGGCGGTATATCAAGCCCGGCGCGCCCAAGCAAGGCGAGCATTACGTCGACTATATCGCAACGCGCGAGGGCGTGGAAATCGAGGGCGAAAAATGGAAAGACGAACCCGCCACGAAAGAACAGGAAAAGTTAGTTAATCGGCTTATAGCCGACTTTCCCGATTGTAAAGACAGTTTCGAGTATCAGGATTATTTGTCGGCAAAGACGAAGTACACAGCGACGGAATTTATAGACAAAGCGATAGAAGAAAACGTGGATCGGATAGGAAAGAAAGAAAACTATATCGGGTATATAGCGATGCGTCCGCGCGTTGAAAAGTCGGGCTCGCACGGTTTATTCTCTTATTCGGACGAGCCTATAAAACTATCCAAAGTAGCGAAAGAAGTCGGCAATCACGACGGCGTTGTTTGGACGACGATAATCTCATTACGACGCGAGGACGCGGCAAAGCTCGGCTATGATAATCTTCCGGCTTGGAAAACGCTCTTGCGGGCGAAGTCGCAGGACCTTGCAAACGCTATGGGTGTGCCTATAACGGATATGAAATGGTATGCGGCGTTTCATAACGAGAGCGGGCATCCGCACGTCCATCTCGTTTCGTATTCGACAGGCAAAGAACCGTATATGACGAGGCAAGGTCTTGAAAAGTTAAAAGCCGCCTACGCGCACGAGATTTTTAAGAACGATTTATACGAGATCTACGAAAGACAGACGGAATACCGCGACGAACTGCGAGTCGAGAGTAAAGAAAAAATAGCGGAAACTATACGCAGGATAAACGGCAAAAAATACGAAAACGAAACGCTTGAACTAATGCTGAAAACGCTTGCAGAAAAACTGCAAAAGCATAAGGGCAAGAAAGTTTACGGATATCTTCCGAAAGATGTCAAAAACCTTGTTAACGGTGTTATAGACGAACTTATGCGGGATAGCGACTTGCAAAAACTATACGAATTGTGGTACGAACAGCGGGAAAACGTATTGAAAACGTATCGGGATAAAATGCCCGAAAGGTTGCCGCTTTCTGCCAACGAAGAATTCAAATCTGTAAGGAACGCGGTGATTGCCGAAGCGATGAATTTATCGTTTTCGGGCACGCCCGTGATAGATGAAATACTCGCCGAACCGATAGATAAAGAAATAGAGAAAAGCGAGAAAAAGCCGAGAAAAGACTATAAAACGGCGTGGCAGTTTTACGATTGGGCAAAGGCTTGTACGGATAAAAACGGCGAGAACTACAATCCCGAATTTGCAGTGAAATTATTTACTGAAGCGGCGAGCGGCGGTATTACCGTGGCGAAATATAAGCTCGGCAAAATGCTTTTAAATGGCGACGGCGTGGAAAAGAATATACCGAAAGCGGTCGAATGGTTGAAACAGGCGGCTTTGGAAGAAAACGAGTTCGCGGAATATACGCTTGGCTGGATATATTTATTCGGACTCGGCGTAGAAAAAGATTTACCGCTTGCAATGGCATATCTCCGCTCTGCGGCGGCAAGGGGTAACGAGTACGCGGCGGAACTCATAAATCAGAAAGAGTTGTTCGATAAACAAAGCATAAGTCTTTGTATAAACCGTTTATTCAAATATTTATGTGGAGTATTGCAAGAAAAAGCGGAAGCGGAATTCAGCGCGAAAATAATGAGAACGGATAAAAAACTCCGCCGCAGGATAGCGGAGAAAAAGCAGGCGCAGGGGCTGAAATTAGAATAGGAGGGATAGACAAAAATGTCAGAGTTTGTATATTTCACGCCGCAAGAAAAAGAAGCGGCAAGGAATGCGGACATTGCGGAAATGTTAGAGCGGCAAGGCGAACGGTTAAAACGCAGCGGTTCGGAATACGAGTGGGGCGAAGGCAGCGAACGGGTTACGATACGCGGCAATCTTTGGTATCATCAATACGAGCAGAAGGGCGGCAACGCCGTGTCGTTCGTGCAGAAATTTATGGATAAAACCTATGTGGAGGCGATGAAATTCATTCTCGGCGATGGGGCGGGCGAGGTGAAACAAGCCGAGCCGAAACAGGCTAAAGCAAAAGAAAAAAGGCAATTCGAGCCGCCCGCGCTTGCCGAAGAGCCGAGAAAGGCGTATGCGTATTTAAACGTTCGGCGCGGAATACCGAAAGAAGTTCTCGTGCCGTTTTTTAAAAAGAAACTCATCGCCGAAACGAAGAAATACGGCAACGCTGCATTTATGGGATACGACGGGAACGGGAATTTAAAGCACGTGAATTTGCGCGGCACGCAAACAAATTCCACGTTTAAAGGCAACGCGCCGGGTTGTACGCCCGAATACTCGTTTCATTATGTGGGGAACAGCGAAAAACTGTATTTATTCGAAGCCCCCATAGATATGCTTTCTTTTATAGCGATGAAAGGCGACAGATGGCAATACCATAGTTACGCGGCCTGTTGCGGCGTGAGCGACAAGGTGCTGTTTCAGATGCTGAAAGATAATTCGAATATCAAGAAAGTGTTTTTGTGTCTGGATAACGACTGGGCGGGACGAGTCGCAGAATATCGAATCGCGGAAAAACTGAAAGGAAACGGGGTTGAGTTCAATATAAAAATACCGAAAGGCAAAGATTGGAACGAAGATTTATTGACGGCGAAAGAACAGGCAATACTACGAAATACGGAGGTAAATGAATGTCGGGAATTACAATACTCATAATAGCGGCTGCGGCGATGGCGTGTACGCTCGGCGGCGTGTCGCTTTTGGCGCACGTTTATACGCTGAATAACATTAAAAGCAAGACTGTAGGCGACGGACAGCACGGTTCGGCGCGGTGGGCGACGAAAAGCGAAATAAAGCGGGTTTACAGGCATATTCCGTTCACGCCGGACAAGTGGCGGGCGCAGGCGAAAAACGGCGTTAAACCGACTTATACGGGCGGTAAACGCAAAAGAACGAGAGAGGAAGAACTGCCGCAAGGAATCATCGTCGGGTGTAAAGGCGGAAAGAAGAATACTACGGCAATGGTGGATACGGGCGACGTTCACGCGCTTATGATCGGCGCGGCAGGCGTGGGTAAAACGGCGTACTGGTTGTATCCTTGTATCGAGTACGCTTGTGCGAGCGGAATGTCGTTTTTGTCTACCGATACCAAAGGCGACGTTATGCGAAACTACGGCGGCGTAGCGAAAGAATACGGGTATAACGTATCTGTAATAGACTTGCGTAATCCGACGAAGTCCAACGGCAACAATCTGCTGAATCTCGTAAATAAGTATATGGACTTATACAAAGAATACCCGAATCAACTCGCGTACAAAGCCAAAGCCGAGAAGTATGCGAAAATCATATCCAAAACGATAATTCTGTCGGGCGCGGAATCTGCATCATTCGGGCAGAACGCATACTTTTACGACGCGGCAGAGGGAATACTCACGGCAACCATATTGCTCGTTGCAGAATTTTGCGAACCGCAGAAACGGCATATAGTTTCGGTTTTTAAGATAATACAAGAACTACTTGCCCCGTCGGAGAAACGCAATAGAAATCAGTTTCAGGAACTGATGGCGTTGCTTCCGAACGACCACAAGGCGAAATGGTTTGCGGGCGCGGCGTTGAACGCTTCCGATCAGTCTATGGCAAGCGTAATGTCAACGGCGTTGTCGCGCCTTAACGCTTTTCTCGATTCGGAACTCGAACAAATTTTATGTTTCGATACCGAGGTGGACGCGGAGAAATTTTGCGCGGAGAAGTCCGCAATATTTATCATAATGCCCGAAGAAGCCCCGACGACGTTCTTTATGGTTTCGCTTATCATTCAGCAGTTGTACCGCGAGATATTAGCGGTAGCCGACGAAGAGGGCGGCAAACTCAAAAATCGGTGTATCTTCTTTTGCGACGAGTTCGGAACGTTGCCGAAAATACAGGACGCAGAAATGATATTTTCTGCATCGCGTTCAAGGCGGTTACAAATTGTGCCTATTATTCAAAGTTTTTCACAGTTAGATAAAAATTATGGCAAGGAAGGCGAAGAAATTATCGTGGACAATACGCAACTCACTATATTCGGCGGGTTCGCGCCGAACAGTCCGTCTGCGGAAGTTTTATCTAAAGCACTCGGCACGAGAACGGTACTGACGGGTTCGGTGAATAAGGGGAAGAACGATCCGTCCGAGTCGTTGCAAATGACGGAACGACCGCTGATGAGCGCAGACGAATTAAAAGCAATGCCGAAAGGGCAATTCGTCGTAATGAAAACGGGCGCGCACCCGATGAAAGTGAGATTAAAACTGTTTTTCGATTGGGGAATTTCGTTCGGTGAGCCTTACACCGTAAAAGAGAACGCGAACCGCAAGGTGGAATACGCCGAAAAGAAAGAACTTATAGAAAAAATCGTGGAGAAATATTGTCCCGATTTGAAAGACAAAACGGAAGAAAAGGTAAAATCTCGCGGCGGTATAGGCGGGCAAACGCAAGTGGAAAGCAGGCGGCATTTTGCAAGCGATTTGCGGACGAACAGACCGTTTTTAAGGACTTCTTCGATTAAAAGACAGTACCCGTTGCCGCCGACGACGGAAGAAACGGACGAGATGGATGAGACGGAGCAAAAAGACAATGAGCCGACTTGATTTTTTATATTCAAGCGACGTATCGTCGAAAGCGGTTGCCGTCTTTTTATATTTGCTCGACCATGCGAACAAGCAAGGCGAGTGCTGGCCGTCGATACCTACGATAGCGGAAGATTTGAAAATTTCCGAATCGACGGTACGGCGAGCAGTGAAAGAACTGAAAAAGGCAGGGCTATTAAAGACCGAGCAAAGATTTCGGCAAAACGGCGGCAAAAGCAGTTTATGCTATAAAATAAAAAGCGGCGTTCCGCCGTAAAAACGACCGTCGGAACGCCGCCGAAAAAATATTATTTACTTACAAGGGCGATTTCTACCAATTTTATGACAGGTGGCAGGTGTCATCATGACAGGAGAATGTGAACGTACCAAAGAGAACGGTTAAAAGCAGAGAAAGTAAGTAAGATAATAAACGGAAATAATAACAGGTCATTGAGAGAATTTTATCCTAAATGACGTAATCTTAAAAGTGTATCCAAATAACATTGAAGAAACTACTAAATAATAACGTCGGACATAAAAATGCCGTAATGCTGAAAATCTGTAGAGTTGTTTGGCTTTTTATTGCATTTCCGTAAAAAGTGAAAAGAGTTGGTGTTTTATTGAAATATTTTTTATTGCTTAGAAGAAATGGAGATTAATCGGTATTTTGCAGGGAATTACTTCTACTTGAAAAACTTATAATCTTATTGATCTTATTCATTAAAAAATTTATAGATAAAGTTATAATTGTTTCGAAAAATCTTATTTTTGTTTCGTTTTCACTATTGATTTTTTTCTTGTGTACGTGTTATAATATTTATGATAAAAACGTAGGCAAAAAATTGAGGTTTCGAGCGATGAAACTAAAACTTGTAATGGAATTTTAAAGTTAAAATTTTGCGAAATTGGCTGTCGATATTTCCAAAAGTGACGTATTTTGTTTAATTCAACAGAAACAGTTAGATAAGTTTTGGTAATGCTTTTGAAGCGATTATTAATTATATGTAGGAGAAAATGCAATATGAAGAAGATTTTAACGAAAGTTGTGGCTTGTGTTATGGCGGTTGCTGCAGGGGGTGCTATTTTTAGCGGTTGTGTCTCAGGCGCAGGGGGTGGTTCCGGATCCGGAAAAAACAAGATTAAAATTTCGGTTTACGGCGGAGGTTTCGGGTCGGAGTGGGCCGTGAAGATGATTAGCGACTACAATCAATCATCTAACGGAAAATACGAATTTGTTAAAATTCAAGATTATTTAGATAATAACGATACTATTACGGCTAAAATTTTAGCAGGCGTTACGCAAGCGGATATCTTTTTTACAGACCAAAACGATATTTCTCAGCTGATGGCAAGCGGTAAACTTTTGAATTTAAAGGACGTGTGGGAGGCAACGCCCGATGCCAGCGGAGAGAAAATCAGAACAAAAATATACGAAGCCGATACGATGGAGAGTTTGTGGTCGAATGCGGGGGGAATATATGCGATTCCGTATACGCTCGGAGTTTCTTCTCAGATTTATGACTATGATTTATTTGAAGATGCGGGTTGGTTTATAACCGATAACTCTACTGCGAGCGGATATTCCAAAGGCTTAGACGGTATTGAAGGAACGTATGATGACGGTTTGCCTGCAACGGAAATGGAGTATGCCGACTTGTTGTCGAAAATTTTAGATGCGCGAATGCTTCCGTATACCCTGATGGGTAGTATTTCCGGAGGCGGAATTGAACACCTTCGAGAAAGTATTCACGCGCAATATGAAGGTTTGCAAAGTTACAAAACTTCTTATTCTTATAACGGAAAAATGTATATACCGTCTACCGGAACAACTGAAAACATCACTCCAGAAACGGGTTACAAAACACTTACCGAATCTGAGGGAAGAAATAAGGCAATTGATTTTATTTCGCAATATGTTTTAAAAGCAAATTACATCGATAATGACAGCAAAAATTCTTCGCATACCGAAGCTGAGGAGAGATTTTTGTTTTCGCATAATAGCGGTATGACGCAAATAGCTATGACTTTTAACGGATGTTGGTGGGAAAACGAAGCTCGTCCAGCTTTTGATTCCGATTCTACGCGTCACGGTGCGCAGTACGGATTCGGAAAGAGAAGATTCGGTATTATGCCAACGCCGGCACTTAATGGACAAAACCCCGATAGTAACGGAAAGGCATATTACTCGGTGAATACTTTTGGCTCAGTTTTTGCAGTAAAGTCGGATGACGAAGAAAAAAATAAGGCAATGATAGATTTCCTTACGTATTTTGCTTCCGATAAAGGGTTGGCGACGTTTACGGAAACGGTAGGAGTCATCCCTGCTTACAATTTTAAACTTAGTGAAAATATTTATAACAACCTTACGTATTACGGAAAAACTTATTATGATATGTTGACCGCTGAAAATACGTTAATAGTCATGCCTACTGTTTATAAATATTTTTCGTCGATTAACTATGAAACGAAAAATGCGCCGAAACGATTGGCAATGACGATCGATGACTATCCGTATTCGTATATGATAGGTGCGTTTTATGCAGGGAAATCTGCGGATCAAATGAAAAATGCAATTCGAAACGCATGGACGGAAACTTCATGGAAACAACTTTTGGGTGAGGTGGGGAACTGATGGAAGGTGGAAAAATAAAAAAGAAAAAAACTATCGGAGAAGTAATATTTATCGTTTCTCTGTTGATTTTTCCTCTGATTCAGTTGGCAATTTGGTATTTTTATTTAAATTTCGAATCTGTTCTTCAAGCGTTTAAAACGGTGCATACAGATCTTTCGTACGAATGGGTTGGTTTTTTGAATTTTAAAAGCGTATGGTCGGATTTTACGGAAAAAGGCTCATTGTTGTATGTGGGGTTTTGGAATAATTGGAAAATGTACATAGTTTCATGGATCCTTTCCACGCCTACGTCGTTTCTGTTTGCTTACATAATTTTTAAAAAATATCCGATGTCGGGAGCGTACAGGCTCCTTGTAATGGTACCGTCGATTTTATCTGCCATTTTAACGGGCTTAATTTTTCGTAAATTTATGTTTAATCTTCCAAAATTGGGAATGGGGGGAGAGTTGCCTGATTTTTTGGGCGAAGAGAAATATAGATTTTGGACAGTTGTTATTTATAGCGTCGTTAATGGATTTTCTACTTCATCGGTGATTTATCCCAATGTTATGAATGATATCGATGCCGAAATTCTTGAAAGTGCGCAATTGGAAGGGGTCAGCGCGTTGGAAGAATTTTGGTATATCGTTTTCCCATATTGCATTCCTACATTTACTACGTTTACGATCGGCAATATTCCCGGATTATTTGGGGCAGACCCTCTTTTCTCGTTTTGGGGATATAATGCGCCTTCCGATGTTTATACAGTAGGATATCATATTTTTAAACAGACAATGAATGGAGGCGCGGCTTGGTATGGCTATACGTCGGCATTGAATATGATGATAATGGTAATTACTATTCCTATGACGTTCGGAGCAAAAACTTTACTTGAAAAGGTGGATCCGTTAAATGATTGAGAAAAGTCAAAAAATGAAAAGTAAACATCAAGGTGATGTTAAACCTAAATACATAGTATCTACTTGTTTTTTTGTTTTAATGGGCATTCTTATGTTTGTGCAACTTGTGATTTTACTTTTGCCTATTGCCTGGGCTATTATGGCATCGTTTAAGGATCCCTTTGATTTTTCGACGAGTCCGTTTTCCTTTCCCGATATTTTTTGTTGGGATAATTATACAAGAGCATTTAAAGGACTTGAAGTCGAGTATTGGAGTGATTCGACGCAACAACTTGTAAGCTACAATTTCTTTAATATGTTTTGCAATTCGGCAATTTATGCACTGATTTCTCCTGCGTGGTCGTTGTTAGTTACGTTCTGTACGTCATATTTGCTTGCAAGATATCATTTTTTCGGAAGTAAGTTTTTGTATAATTTTGCGATTTTAATGATGGTTTTGCCGTTTAGTGCGTCGTTGTCAGCATCGCTTTACCTGAGAAAAATGATGGGCATATATGATAATATATTTGCGCATATATTTTGGGGGGCTTCAGGTTTCGGATTTAATTTTGTTTTATTGTACGGAAATATCAAAGGTTTATCGAATACATATGGCGAGGCCGCTCAGATTGACGGTGCCGGGCATTATACCATAATGTTTAAAATTTATTTTCCTATGGTATTGCCGTTATTGTTCGGATTGTTTTTGTTGGCGTTCATAAGCAGCTGGAACGATTATAATACTTTCCTTGTTTATTTACCGAGCACTCCGAATCTTGCTTACGGAACGTATGCATTTAATCAGTGGGCGGGAGTAAAGCGGTATACGACGCCCGAAATTATGGCGGCGTTTATGATTATTGCGATTCCTTCTATTATTTTGTGGATTGTGTGTCATAAATGGTCGATGACTACGATGAAAGTGGGAGGGTTAAAAGGATGAGTTCAAAGCGAAAGAAAAAATTAATTTTTGCAGCATTGATTTGTAGCGCGGTTGTCTGTTTTACATTACCTATCGTATTTAAAACAGACAATACTGCAGCGGCTGCCTTTGAAATAAACGGGGTTTCTTACAGCGAAACCTATGGCGTTGGTTACCAATTCACGTTATCCGGAGTTACCGCCAATATTGGAGCAGTAGAAATCAAAACGACGGCACTTTTGAAAAAGGATGGCGGGGTTTTGGCGCAGACGGATACCTCGGAAACGATAAAATACGACTTGGTGGAAAGCGGAGAATATGAATTGGTACAATACGCGTTTTATGACGGAAAGTATTATGCGAAATCATATTTCTTTACTGTCGATAATCGCCCGTTTTTTGATTTTTCTCAAATTAAAACCGAATACCGTCTTGGGGAAAATATAGATTTAAACGTAACGGCTTATATTGGCGGCAAAGCGATTTTTGCCAATGTAACATTGTCGGATACGTACGGAAAAATCGATTGCGAGAATAGTTATACGTTTTTATCGCTTGGCAAATATGTAATTAATGCAGTAGTTGAAGATAATGGTACGAGTTACTCGGATACAAAAACAGTGACTGTAAAGAATGAATCTTACGCGGATTTGTTCAGGGTGAAGTCTGGAGGCGGAACAGTTACTTCGAATTACGATATGCCGGCAGGAAAAAGAAATGCCGGTAATGGTGTGTATCTTGATTGTTCGTCGGGAACTATTTACTCTTTTGCAAATGTTGTAAATGTGAATGAATTAAATAAAAATACGCCGCTGATTACATGGGCGCCCATATTGAATGATGTTTACAAGGGCATTAATCATTTCTATATTCGCATGACGGATAAATATGACGCAAATAACGCGGTAACCGTAGATTTCTTTTCTCACGGCGATTCTTCTATGGGATATATTCATATTAATCGCGGCGGACTGTCGTTGGGATTAAACGATAACGGAAAGCCGGCAACAAGTTATAATACGTCGATAGCTTATTCCGGAACTATGTTAAGCCGATATAAGGATACATATCACGCTCAGGGGTGGTTGTCGTGCAGTTTTTCTCCGGAGGAAAAAGCGTTTTACGTAAAAACCGATAACACGGAAAGACTGAAACAAGTTTTGGATTTGGACAATGCCGATCATGTAGGAGTTGCTAATATCTGGAACGGTTTTACGACAGGTGAAGTGTATATTGATATAGAAGTGCAAGGATACGATAAAAACGGTATAATTATTTCGGAATTTTTCGGTACCGATTTGTCGGGTAGTGAAATTATAGATACTGCAGCACCAAGTATTTCCGTAGAAAATGAAAACGGCGAGCTCCCCATAGGCTTTAAGGGGAAAAAGTATGTTATTCCGAACCCTCTTGGGGTAAATGATTTCATCGAAGGCGCAATATCGGTAGAAGACATCGAAATTCAAGTCGCAAGAATGAGTGGAGCGAAGATTATAGACTATACCGATGTGCTTGAAAACGGAACTTTTACTCCCGATAAGGCGGGTATATATAGGGTCGTCTATTTCTGTGCCGATTCGAAAGGAAACGAATCATTGGCAATGTATACGTTTGAAGTACTTGATGGCGATGCTCCGGAAGCGTTTTGTGATTTGCCCGAAACGATTAATGTCGGTTCACATTATATATTGCCGGATGTGAAAGTAAAAGGACTTTCTAAAATTGTTTCCTCATTCGTTCAATATTATTATAACGGAACGTTGCTTGAAAATGTTGCCAAAGAAAGTATCTTGATCGATAAAAAAGGGACGCTCAGTGTAAAATATAAATTTGTTGATTATATAGGAAATGAAGTTAGCGGAGAAAAAAATGCAAATTGTATCGTTTCGGATACTGCGGTTTTAAATATTGTCGGTGTTCCATATACAGCAATAAAAGGACAGACGCTGTATTTGTCCGATTTTGAAGCCTTTAATTATAATTATTCAAAGGATAATGCAAATTTTACTCCGGAACGAACTATTAAAGTTAATGGCACGAAACTTGGATCGGATCTTTCTTACAATGTAACCGAAGAAGTTGGAAGTGAATTGACGGTAGAATACTCGGCAGGCGGAAGTACGCTCGTAAAAAAAATCAAAGTAATTTCACCTAAATATATTGCGGATTATTTTTTAACCGATGCGGAGAAATCCGGAACAGCCGAAGGGGTACAATTCCGTTTAGATGACGATATTCAAGTTCAGACTGCAAACCCGATGTATGTAACGGATAGCAACGGTTTTGAAATTAAATTCTCGGTAAACGATGGGGCGAGCGGATGCGTGATATTTAAGATGTCTGCATTTTACAACGAAAATAAAACGTTGGTTATGTGCGTAGATCTTGCAAAAAATGTTTTACGTTTAAATAACGATCTTGCCGAATATCCCATCACTCGTTCGGGAAATATTGTGACGATTTTGTATCGTGATTCACAAAAACAAATTGCTTCTGTTGCGACAATTAAAAACTTTTTAAACGGAACGCAATTTGATACGATGGAGGATATGGCGGATTTTTCGCTGGAAACGAGTGGTTTTTCAAGTAGAGATACCCTTACGCTTTGTTCGCTTGGCGGAATGTCTTTAGCTCAGACGTATTCAAACGGCGAAGCAAACGAATATCGGGATAATGCCGTGCCTACATTGGTGTATGAATCGAAGAATCTTATATCAAACGGAGTATTACTCGCGCCGGCTACGAAAGCTTGGAAGTTTTTATCGGGTATGACAAAAGTGACTGTTACGGTTTATTCTCCCGACGGAAACAGACTGATAAATAATCAACCTACAGTAAAGGATTACTACGTAGCCGTAGATAAATTCGGATCGTATAGTATTGAATTTAAAGTCAATTATGGTAACGGCGCGGTTAAGAAGATTTCGCTGTCGGCGACATATTTAGATGAAACGCCCATTACGTTTGAGTTTTCGGAAAATTTGCCAACGACGAAACAAGTTGGTGAAGTTTTAAGAATGCCTGAAGTGAAGGTTTTAACGGCGAATAACGTAAAATACTATTTTTGCGTGACGGATACGAGCGGGAAAAGCGTTATTTTAGGCGAAAAAGACTTTATAACTTTGTCGAGGTTGGGAAACTATAAAATTACGTTTGTTATTTTTAATGATAGTCAAATTGAAACGAAAGCGTTTGTCGTTACCGTTACGGAAAAATAATGGATGGAGGAAAACTCAATGAGAAAAGCCTTAAAAAAAACAATCGGGGTTTTACTTGCAACAATCACGATCTTTGCTGCAGCTTCTTGTTCTCATAACGATGAAAACCGCGGAAACAAGGAACAAACACGAGAAGTTATATCGATTTTTACGCAAAACGGGAAAAGCGATTACAAAGTGCTGATTTCCGCTGAGGCAGACATAGTTGAACAAACGGCGGCAAGCGAGTTTGTGAAGTATATTGAACAAACAACAGGGTGTGTTTTACCCGTGGTTACAGATGATACGGCTTCTGCAAATGTAAATGGGAAATATGTTTCGATCGGCGAAAATAAATTATTCAACAAAGTAAAAATCGACAATACAAATTTGAATAAAGAGGGATATGTATTAAAGACGATAGGAAATTCGTTGTTTATAGTCGGACAGATTCCCAAAGCTACCTTATTCGGCGTGTACGGGTTTCTCGAATATGAAATGGGTTGCAAATTTTTGTCTGCACAATACGAATATATACCCGAATATACTTCATTTGAGTTAAAAGAAACGGATGAGCGAAGAATTCCGGCGATAGCAACGCGTTGTGTATTTTACGACGCTATGAATACCTTTAATACGATGTATCTTGCGCCGAAAAACGGATATTCCGTTGCGCATACAACAGATCCGAAAGCAATTGGTGGATCGTATTGGAGTTTCAACAGTGATGGAGAAGTACATTCTATGGCTTCGTTTATTTCTTATTCCGAAAATAAGAATAAACATCCTCAATGGTATGGTACGGCGCAAGGCAATATGCCCTGTCTTTCCAACGGATTAAACGCAGAAACGGGAGAAATCGATCCTCAAGATCGAGAGAAAGACTCCGACGGCAATCTTATTGCCGGCACAACGTATATAGAGGCGTGGATCAATAAGTCGATTGAATATCTTCAGGAACATCCCGATTGTGAATATATTACTTTCGGGCAGCCGGATGTTTCCGATTCGATCGTGTGTAACTGCGAAAAATGTCAGAAGCAGTTATCGAAATTAAATTATAGTCGAAGTGCGCAATTTATGGTTTGGGCGAATACAGCCGCGAAATACATACAAGAATGGGTACAGGAAAATTGCCCCGGGCGTAAAGTACGTTTTGCGCGAACGGCATACGCATGGAGCGAAGGCGCGCCCGTAAAGTACGTAGCTGAAGGCGTGTATGAACCGATTACCGAACTTTGTCGTCCGCGTGAGGATATGTCTATCTGGTGGATTCCCATCAACGGCTGCTATATTCACGAACTTTGCGATGAAAACTGTAACACTAACGCAAACGGCACGGGCGCGGCGTGGAAAGGATGGAAGCAAATTGCCAATGACTTTTTAGTGTTTGATTATAATGTGAACTATACGGAATATCTTTCCTATTTTCCTAATATGAACGTTTTACAGGCAAATTTGCAAGAGTATGTGAAAGAAGGCGTTTCTTCGTATCTTTTAGAAGGTTCACTCGGCTCATACGATTATTACGAACAGGATATGCAGGCATGGGTTGCGGCAAAACTTATGTGGAATCCGAATCTTGACGTGCAAGAACTAGTCTCCGAATATAATCGTTATTATTATGGCGAACAAGCGGGGAAAATCGCAGACGAATTGCTGTGGTATTTAGAATCGCATTTCAATTATCAGGCGAAGGAACAAAGCAAAGTTCAAGGGCAAACGAGGTGTATACGTGTATATTCCGGCTATGAATCGTGGATGGTATCCGCTAAAACGCTGAATAAATTATTTTTAACACAATGCTACGATTATATCGAGCGCATACGTGCCGTCTATGACGCCGATGCTTCGTTTTCGTCAACGCAAAGAGAGCAATATGAAGAGAATCTGCAACGCTTTGAGGTGATGATCGATTTTATGAAATATAAAAACTACGATTCCGTTTCATTTACGACGGACGCCGAAAAGTATGATTTTATGGTATCGTTTTTCGACAAAGTGGAAAGACTCGGCATTAAAAAATTTAGTGAAACGGGTAAAACCGTATACGACGAAAGAGTTTCGCTTGGGTATTAAGGGAGAAAAAAGATGAGAAAGAAAACAAAAAACATCGCTTTTTTAGCTCTGATTTTTACATTCGTTTACGCGTTGTTTTCTGCGGTGCAATTACAAAACGGATACGAAAAGGTGTTTGCGGAAAGCACGTCTTATGTGACGTCATCGGCAATACCCGTTGGATATACGATAGAAGATTACGTAGCGTTAAATGCCAAAGGCATCAATGTAAAAACCACGGGAAAAGGCGAGGCGCGCAAAAGTTGGCAGATTTCCGGCCTGTGGCAGGATAACTGTGAGTTGCGCGCCGGAATTAGCGTATCGAATAATAAATCGAACATTTCGGATTTGCGTATTTATTTCGGAGGAAACAGTCCTTGGAATACTTATGCGTTATTATTGAATTACCCGCAAGGAAAACTTACGTTCAAAGCGGAAGGCAATAAGTCCGAAGAAAGACGATCGCAGATTGTTGCGGAACACCTTGCACTCGCTTACGGCACGGATTATAAGCTTGAACTTTCTTATACAAAACTTCTAAGCACGGCTGACGGAAGTTATTGCGGCGATCAATTCGATTTGCGATTTTACGATGAAAAGAAGCAAATCGACATCACTTGGAATAGCGTTTTTCTTGGAGAAGAACGTTGCGCCGAATCGTGGGATTGGGATAATAAAATGCAACCTACATTCGGTATGTATATGTACAACGAGGTTGATTTTTATTTAAAGGCATATGACTTTCGGCGCGAGTATTTCGTGCTTGTGCAAGACGGAAATAAACGTGTGCCGTATGTGATTTCTTACGGGCAGGAATACGATTTTTCCGATTATATTCCCGATAAAGCGGGGTATATCAAGAAAGGCTTTAAAACGGTGGTAGGCAATAATGTTTTGACAGCCCCGATTTCGGGACGTTGGACAACGGATATTACCGAAATGACGGGCGGAAAATACCAGGCAACGTTTACGCCGTACTACGAGCCTATAAATTATCCCGTAACGTATTCGTATGATACGGGAAAAGCGACTCTTCCAAACGGCGCATTGCAAACAGTAAACGCCGATAACGTTACCGCTGCATTACCCGTTTTGAACATCATTGCAAGCGGCTATGTGTTTTTAGGTTGGTATAAAGATTCGGCGTATACGCAAAAAATCACCGCATACGAGTGCGCGGATGGCGGGTTTACGTTGTACGGGAAAATCGCGCGCGGCAATACGTTAAAGCTTATTTATCCGAACGGCGAAACGCAAAGCGTGGCTGTGGAGCAAGGCGAAAGCTACACTTTCCCGTCGCCGCAGATTACGGGTTATCAGCCGGTAAGTAAATGGGAGCGAAGATACGGCGATACGTGGGTGTCGGCGGAAAACACCGTAACGCCTACCGAAAACGGCGAATACAGAGCCGTAGCGGATAAACTACGATACACCATAGTTTACGATTTAAACGGCGGCGAAAACAATGCAGGAAACGTATCGGAATTTACGGTGGAAGATGAAATTACGCTGAAAGCACCCGCAAAAGAAGGATATTTTTTTGACGGGTTTAAAAACGAAAAAGGTGAACGCGTAGAGAAAATCGTTCGCGGTACAAGCGAAAACATAAAGCTTACCGCAACGTATGTGAAAGATACGTTTGTCGAAAGCGTAACCTATATTCAATCGCAGACGGCGGCGTTATTGCCGTTGTACACAGTGCCCGAAACCGCGGAAACGCTGATTAGCGTTTTTAAAGGAGAAATGCCTGTGGGAATATCCGAAGGGAAAGCCGTGTTTAACGAAACGGGAGATTATATCGTGGCTTACGATATAACTCTTATCAGCGGAGAAACGGTGCGAAAAACCGTAATCGTTCACGTGATCGCCCCTACAATCGTAACGGGCGGCGAATACCGGGCAACTTATTCTGCAGGAGAAAAGATTGAGCTGATAGACGCTTCGTGCGACGATACTACGCAAAGCGTACTTATCAAAGTGCTGAAAGACGGAAAAGAAATAGCGTATCAGGATTTTTCTTTGACCGCGGAAGAGGGCGCGTATACCGTGAAATATTACTTGCAAAGCGGTATGGCGCAAGAGATAGAGCGAACGTTTACAGTAGAGAAGACTGAAAAATCGGGATGCGCTTCAAGTAAGGTTGTAAGAAATACAATAATCGTTACGGTTATCATCGTTGCGCTTGCCGTGAGTGCAACGGTAATAATAAATAAAAAACTCAAGGAGAGAAAAAAATGAGAACGAAAACGAAACTTTTATCTGCGCTTCTCGGCGGCGTTGCTTGCGTAGCTGCGGCTTTTGCTTTTGTTATTCTTCCGAAAGCGCAACAAGAAGTGGTGCATGCGGAAACTTCGATGGACTGGGTGGACGAGCGGCGTACTGCGGGCAAAGTGCAAACGTATGCTAAAGATCCGTCTTCGGGTATGTATTACAGTGAAACAACGGACGCAGCGTATGCTTGCGATTCCGTGATCAATTCTACGGGCGTGAACCCTTGGGAAAATATCGTGCAGATGAATCTGACGGTGTATTCTTTTAACGATCCGAACGGGCCGAGTAGTTTGTTTTTTGACGGCGGTAGTGGCGCGGCGGATAAATGGAATGTTCCTTTAATCTACGTATCCGAAAAATATGCCGGTGTGCGCGCAGGATGGAATACAGGTTACGATACGAAAGATTCCGTGGAAAGCAACGGCGCACATATCGCGGTTGCAAGCGGAAAAACTTTTGAATACGGAAAGCAGTATAATGCGGAGTTGGCGTTCGGCAACGTATTTGATGAAACGGAAACGACGAAGGTGATAGGATATACCTATTATTTCAAATTGTGGTCCGGCGAAGACGTATTATGGAATTTTACTAAAACAACGAAAACAAAGGCAAATATCAATTTTGCCGACAGCAGCGCTCAAACGGAAAAAATGACGATCGGAAGAATGTTTACTAATATTTTTTCCGTTGCGGCTTCCGAAAGCGTAAAGGCTTATAGCCTGGAAAGCGACAAAGATATCAGCTATTATTGGGATAATAAACATCCCAATAACGAGCCGATAGAATGGAATGCTGCCGAAACCACACAGTCGCTGCAGTTTGGAAACAACAACCAGTTATTTGCTGAATACTACACTATTCCGGAAGGGAATACGGCTTTATCTTTCCGTTTCAAAGCAGAAAGCCTTTCTTCAACAGGCTTATTTACGTTCGCCTGGGGTTCAGCAAGTCGTTACAACGGGAATGCAAGAGTTTATGAATTGGACTACACAAATAATAAAATTCGGGTTTACACAGGCGCGTGGAAGCGTAGTGTAAAAGAGGTGCCGTTTACGCTCGAAGTTGGTAAAAATTACGAATTGAGATTCTCTAATTATTACGATGCGGCTACCAAAGCTGCGTTGTGGAGATTGCAAATCACGGATATAGAAACAAAAACGAGTGCTTCTGTATATACTTATGATTCGAGTATGGATGTCATGTTGAATCAATTAAACGTATTTTACGGCATAAGCAGTGATAATTGGGTAACAACTGACGCTTTTGCAAAATTCACCATTTCGGCGGCGAGCGCGAACTGGGGGGTAACGGTAACCGACGGCAGCAATACGGCTACGCAGAGAACGGATAAAATTACTTTGCCCTCACACGACGCAGAGAATACAAAAACGTTTATCGGTTGGGCGTCGGAAGGAAAGTTCTATAAAGAGGGTGCGGAAGTCGTACTCACGAAAAACACTACCTTTACGGCAATGTATCTCGATTTCCACATGGTGCAGGCGGCTGCCGTCCGCGTAACGAAAGGCGAGAAAAACGCTACGGGTTTGCGCTTTAAAGGTAATGTTAATATGGCAGATTGGACGGCATTAACCGCGAGCAATTCAGATATCGGCTTGTATATGATTATTGAAAGAGGCGGGGATAGGAAACAGGCTGCGCAAGCGATCACCGCCGAAGATTGCTACGAAGTGGCGGGTGAAACCAACAAAGAATTTGCCGTAGTGATCGATTTGCCGGAAAACGAAAACGAGTATTTTTCCACCGTGTATGCGGCAAAAGCGTTTATAAAAGTTACATACGAGGGCGATACGGAAGCTACGTATATCGCCGCGGCGGAAACGGCGAAAAATTCCGTGCAAAATGTGGCGCAGGCGATTATCGATGGAAAAGATAGCACGTATGCGGCGTTCTGGAATGCGTTATCGCAGGAACAGAAAGATCTTTTAACTACGTATGCGGCGGGTACTCCGCAAAATTGAAAAAAAGGAGGAATACGGTTATGAAAAAGTTATATTCAACTCCTCGCGTAGACGTGGCATTCTTGCCTGTTACCGATATAATTTGTTCTTCGAACAACGATATTATCGTAAAAAATTCTGATTTTATCGACAGTGTGGTAGATGGTTTCGGAGATTTTTGAATAACATAATCCGTTTGTTATGAAGGAATAGAAGTTGCAAATCAATGCCGCGCTGTTCGGAATACGGCACCGAAGCGCGGCGTTATTTGAAACGAAGGGAGAAAGCAATGAAAAGAATAAAAAAAGTTTTTATAGCGATAATGTGCTTATTGCTTTGCGCGTCTTTTGCGGCGTGCGCGAGGGGCGGAGTTTCGGGCGGATCAGGCGGTAATGAGAATAACGGCGGAAATGGTACGGAAAATACGGGAAACGGCGGAGAAAAAGACGTGATAGAAGACGTGGACTTTTCCGCGCGCGATACCGTGGAATATTTGCCCGATTTTACAGCGGAAACATTTGAATACGGGGGAGAAGTTTATAGCGCGACGGCGGCTTCGCAATTCACCGAAGTTGTCGTGAATCCTTGGGAAAAGAACGTAAAATTTACGTTTGTTGCGGAAGAAAAGTCGAATTCGAATCACGGGTATGCGAATTTTTTGGCGGCTGCAACGGAAGGATGCGCGGGCGGGCATATGAGATATAATATTCCCGGCGTAAAAATTCACGAAAACTATGCGCAGTTTTATAACCGTTGGACCACGGGGTCTACCACTTTTCAAGTGCAGACGAAAGGTGGGAAAAGCGTAACTACTGGCGTGCCTTACGAGGTAACGATCGGGTTTGGCAACGTAAAGAAAAACGGCGTTATTCAAAATTATAAAATTTATTTAAAAATGAAAGATATTGCGGGCGATATTCTGCTTGACGGCACGTATCTTCTGGCAGTGAATACCGTAGACGGCGCACCTTTCGATTATTCCACGGAAAGCACAACGAACGTTCCTGCGGTTGGTTTCGGGTATTGGGATAAATCGATCGGTTCGAAACACAGAATTTTGAGCGGTAAGGCTTCGGCGGCGAATGAGTTTGTGATTCATTACGAATTGCCCGAAGGAAGAACGGAAACATTGGCGCAGACACAACAAACCGTGAAATACGGCGAAGCTTTTCAGTTATTTATTCCCGACATCGTCGGATTTGAAAAATGGGTATATAAAGACGGCGAACACGCCGGAGAAGAGTTTACGGACGGTATATACTCTCAGAAACACGACATTTATTTAGTGGCAGTATTCACGGATATCGATGATAACGATAAAAATCGCGGCGAATTCGATGATAACGGCGGATTTACAACGCCCGATGTGCCGAATATTTCCGAACCGAGCGATGGTGAGGATCAGGGAGAATTCGACGGAGACGGTGGATTTACTACGCCTGACGTGCCGAGTGTGGGGGATAATTAGTACACCTCGGAAAAGTTGCGGATCGATCCGCGGAGAAAGATTTTGAAAAATACGTTTTATTATAAAGGCGAGCAGTTTTATTTCAACGGTGAAAAAATACAAATTCGTTCCGGTGCGATTCATTATTTCCGTGTGCCGCGTTTTTATTGGAAAGATCGGCTGCTGAAATTGAAAGAGTGCGGCTTCAATTGCGTGGAAACGTATGTTGCATGGAATGTATCGGAACCGCATAAAAACGAGTTTGATTTTTCGGGTGATAACGATATTGCGGAATTTTTTCGTCTTGCCCGTGAACTTGGCTTGTTGGCAATAGTACGCCCCGGTCCGTTTATCTGCGCGGAATGGGAAGGCGGCGGGTTGCCTGCCTGGTTAAAAAACGATTTCGACGAAGAATTGAAAGGATTGCAGTTGCGGTGCGACAATCCTCCTTTTATGTCGCGATGCGAAAAGTATTTAACTGCGCTGTTTTCCGAAATTCGTCCGTATTTTCTCGGCAATGGCGGCAATATCGTGATGATGCAGGTAGAGAACGAATACGGATCGTACGGCAATGACAAGGTTTATTTAAAAAAATTAGTTGATATTTACCGAAAGAACGGGGTAGACGCCGTATTATTTACGACAGACGGTGGCGGCGACGCGACTGTGTTTGCGGGGAATTTTCCCGAAGAATGTTTAACTACGCTTACTTTCGGATCCGGAGTGAAAAAGGGAATGAATCGGCTTACTCAATTAGCGAAAGGTAAGCCGAAAATGTGTGCGGAATTTTGGTGCGGATGGTTTGATCATTGGGGCGAGAAGCATCACGTGCGCGGCGGTGAAAGCGTAGTAGCCGAAGTAGACGAATTTATGAAAAACGGCTGGAATTTTAACTTTTATATGTTCTGCGGCGGAACGAATTTCGCTTTTATGAACGGAGCGAATTTCGAAGAATATATTCAGCCGACCGTTACGAGTTACGATTATTGTGCGTTGCTCACCGAACGCGGGGAACGTACGGATACGTACTATAAAATTCGCGAGTTGTTCGGGAAATACGGCGTAGATATTCCGAAACTTACGGCTGCCGACGGGGAACCGCGCGGGTATGGCAGGGTTGATTTTTCTTCGTATGCGTATTTGTTTGATAATCTTACTAAGCTTTCATCACCGATAGCCTCTAAAATGCCTCTTGCTATGGAAAATTTAGGGCAAAATTACGGGTATGCGGTGTATCGGTGCGTAGCGGATAATTTTCCGGCTGAAGCAGAATTGCGCCTGAATGGTTTAGCCGATCGAGCCAACGTGTTTTTAAACGGAAAATTTGCAGGCAGGAGAGAGAGAACCGCTTCATTTGATAGAATCGCTTATTCGATCGAGGAAACCGAAGCAAAGCAAGTTTGTATAGACGTATTAGTCGAAAATATGGGGCATATAAACTATGGCTATAATATCCTTGATAAGAAGGGACTGGGCGGATTATTAACTTATTATAAATGGGTGTATAGTATGCCGATGAATTGGCTGAATTACAGTTTGCCGATGGATTACGCTCAGATTTCAAAAGCACGATTTGTTGACAACTATAAAGAAATTATTGAAAATAGACCTGTGTTTTTAAAAGGTACGTTTTCCGTGGACAATATAGCCGATTGCTATGTAAAACCGATCGGATTACATCGAGGTTTTATTATCATTAACGGTGTGAATATCGGCAGATACGATTGCGATAAAGGCCCTCAAAAAAATTATTATCTACCCGCTTGTTATCTGAAAGAGGGTAGAAACGAAGTGATATTGTTTGAAAGCGATTCGGCGGCGGGAAATATTGCCGTGGAACTTGTTGATTATGCCGATTACGGCGAGGCGAATTGAAACGAAAAAACGATATGAAAATAATTTTTTTCGGTATAAAATTGGAAATTATAGAAGAACGAGTTTTTTTAACATCGTTTAACGGAATGCGAGTAGGCGCGAACTCGGAAACGGGCGTTCGAGGCAAACAACCGTTTTCAAAAGTGAGATTGGCAAGCGAAATATATAAAACCGACGGGGAATATTGTATTCGTAAAGCCGAAGAATGGCTGTCTCTTCGTTATATCGGGCATAGTGTTTGCGGAAACGTTTTAATCGTTACGGAACGGAGCGAAAGAATAGAAGTGATTACGAAAATGATCGCTTTTGAGAACTGTAATGCGATTGCAATCGAAAAGACGATAAAAAATATTTCAAATCGCGTTTTGAAATTAGAAGAAGCGGCTACGCTGATTTTAAACGGTGTTGGCGGCGGTGTAGACGAGTCGAAATTTACATATTTTTATAAATTCGTGCAAAGTCATCACGTAGAATGTCAGCCCCGAAAAATTTCATTGTTTGATTTCGGATTTTTTCGCTCTTTTTCCGGATATGCGAAAAAACTTTCTTTCACAAATATCGGCTCGTGGTCTACAAAAGAAGAATTGCCGCAAGGCATTGTGGAAAATTCTCGAAACGGCGAGTGCCTGATGTTTCAAATTGAAAGTAATCACGATTGGCATTATGAATTATCGGCCGCGGGTAACGATTTCTATCTTGCTCTTTATGGTAATTCATCGCTTAATCATCGGTATTGTCGTATGTTGCAGCCCGATGAGAGTTATCGATTGGCTCGCGCGGCTTTTTGTTTCGGTAACGGAATAAATTCGGTAATTGAAGAAATGACGGCGTATCGCAGACAGATCGCCGGAAGAACGGCGGCAGACGAGCATTTACCCGTGATCTTTAACGAATATATGCACTTATCGTGGGATAGTCCGCACGAAGAGAAAACAAAAAAGTACGCACGGACAATTGCGAACGCGGGGGCTGAATATTACGTGATCGATTGCGGTTGGCACGACGATATGGAGGACGGCGTTTGGGTATATCCTTATATGGGCAAGTGGGAAGAAAGCAAAAAAAACTTTCCGCACGGGTTGCGCGCAACAACTGATTATATCCGCTCGCTCGGAATAAAACCCGGGCTTTGGATTGAGCCGGAAATCGTAGGCGTAAAATGCAAAGAGATGCTTGATTATTACGATGACGATTGTTTTCTGAAACGTAACTGCGAAAGAATTTGCGTGTCCGATAAATTTATCCTGAATTTCAGAAAAGAAAAAGTGCGTACATATTTATCCGAATCCTTGCGCCGAATGATTGAGGATTATGGTGCAGAGTACGTAAAAATGGATTATAACGTAGATTCCTGGTTTGTGGACGGAGATTTTGAAGCGGAGCGAAAAGCTTATTTAGATTGGGTAGATGAATTGCATATTCGGTTTCCGAACGTTTTGATTGAAACTTGTTCATCCGGCGGTATGCGGATGGATTATGAAACTTTAAAGCATTTTTCGATTGTTTCTACGTCCGATCAGACACGTGATTGGCTTTATCCTTATATCGCGGGGAATATACTTTCTGCAATCTTGCCGGAGCAGGCGGCTGTGTGGAGTTATCCGGTGTCCGGTTTTAATGAAATCCCTACAAGAGAACAAGTCCAAAGCGAAATTTCATTGGAAAAGATAGCGTTAAATATGGTTAATTCAATGCTTGGACGAATTCATTTGAGCAGCGATTTGTCTTTATTGAGCAATGAACAGTTTGATTTAGTGAAACAAGGTGTTGCGTATACTAAAAAACTGAATGAGTTCAAGCGAAAAGCGATTCCATATTTCCCGCTCGGGTTTACTGATTTTTCACAAGAAACCGTTGCTTGCGGGCTGAAATTTGGTAAGAAGTTACATCTTGCCGGCTTGGTACTTCGAGGTAATACAAAGGCGATAGTGCCGCTTCAAAATGCGAAAAAAGTGTATTTGAGTTACCCTTTAACTTTGCCGACGGAGTTTTCATTGGCTGATGACTGTATGACAGTTAATTTCAATCAGACAAATTCGGCTCGGTTTTTTGAAATAGATTTTTAGGAGAAATAAAAAATGTTAGGCGTTATGATGGATATGTCGCGAAATGGCGTAATGAAATTAGGAGAATTAAAAAAGTTTGCTTCCATTTTAGCAAAATTTGGCTACGATTGTATACAGTTATATACCGAGGATACGTATGAGGTGGAAGGAGAGCCTTATTTCGGATATATGCGCGGCAGATATACAAAAGCTGAATTAAGAGAGTTTGATGCTTATTGCGCTTCGCTTAATATTGAATTAATGCCGTGTATACAAACCTTGGCGCATACGGGTTCTTTGTTCCGTTGGGGGAAATACAGAGATATTCACGACATAAACGATATTATGCTGATAGGTGAAGAAAAAACGTACGCGTTTTTGGACAAGCTGTTCGCTACTGCGGCTGAAACATTTACTTCGCGAAGAATCAATATCGGTATGGATGAAGCCCATATGGTAGGACTCGGGAAATATTTGGATAAACACGGCTATCGCGACAGGTTTTCTCTGTTAAACGAACATTTGCAAAAAGTAATCGCAATAGCAAATAAATACGGATTTCATCCGATGATGTGGTCTGATATGTATTTTCGCTTGGCGAATAACGGGCAGTATTACGGGGAAAAATATGACGGCGACGTAGTTATGCCGCAAGAAGTAATTGACAGCGTTCCTAAGGGCGTTGATTTGATTTATTGGGATTATTATAGTTATAATGATACTTGTGTACCTCGAATGCTGGAAAAACACGCGCTTTTTAAAAATAAAACCGTATTTGCGGGCGGAGCTTGGTGTTGGAAAGGTTTTGTTCCCGATAATAAATTTACGTTAAACAGAATGATGTTGCCCGCCATTAAAGAATGCAAGAAGAAAAACATTGAGGATATGATTGTTACTCTTTGGGGCGATAACGGTAAAGAATGTTCGTTTTACGCCGTTTTACCGTCGCTTTATCGAATTGCAAAAGAGTGGTTAAAGAATAACGACGAAACGTTGGATGAAATTGCGCTTAAAAAGGAATTTAATTCGATGACGGGCGCAAATTTCGATGATATGATGACCCTCGACGATGCCGATTACATAGATGGCGCGATTGAGCACGAAACGCCGAGTAAATATATGCTTTATAATGATGTGTTTCAGGGAATTTACGATTCGACCGTAAGAGGTAACGAAAGCGAGTATTATAAAAAATTAAAAGAAAAACATGCGCACAATGCCGCTCGAAACGGTGAATACGGTTATTTGTTTAACGTGCAGGAAAAATTGTGTGCTGTTTTGGAAGATAAGTTTTGTGTAGGGGTTAAATTGCGCAAAGCATATCAAAATGAAGATAGGGAAGAGCTTATCCGTTCTCTGGCAATTTTGCAAGGATTGCCGAAAAAAGTTAAAGACTTTTATTTGGCGGTGAAAGTTATGTGGAGCAAAGAAAATAAGCCGTTTGGTTTTGAGGTACAGCAGCATCGCCTCGGTGGGCTTATTTTTCGGATCGACGAATGTGCTGAAAAACTTGAAAAATATTTGTCGGGCGATATTGAGTCAATCGATGAACTGGAGACAGAATTGCTTGACGTAACGGGAAACGAAAAGTTGTTTAATCAAAAACCTATACACGATTCGTGTTGGAGCAGCATTATTTCCGTCAGTAGAATTTAAAGAAAAAGCGAGGGCGTCATGGCGTTTCAGATATACGGAAAAACAGTAAATTCTATGCAAAAAGTATTCCCATGCGAGGAGCCGCTGGGGGAAGAAATAAAAAAAGTCGTACTGCAAAACGAACGGGTTAATTTTCAGCTTGTTTATAAAAACGATTCAGCCGATTCGATGTCGGAATTAACGATAGAAATACGGGGAAAACTTGCACCCTATGCGGAAATTCGGCCTGTTGAACTCGTGCCTGCGAATTATTTTTATCGGCGTGCGAACGATGACTATATTATTTCGGATAAGCCGGGTGTCTATCCGGATTTGTTAAAGCCGTTGGGAAAAACGGGTGTGGTTTTGCCTGCCTCTCAATGGAAAGCTTTTTACGTGAGCGTCGAATGCCCGGAAGGCTTTCCTGCGGGGAAGTATAACACTACGTTTGCGTTGTGTAACGAAAAAAAAGAAGTATTAACCGAATTGAATTATACAATCAATATATTGCCGATCCGAGCCGAAGAAATAAGATTAAAAACGACAAATTGGATGCATTACGATGGCATAGTAGCACAGCACGGAGTAGAGTTGTTTTCAGATGCGTTTTATAATGTGTTCGAAGGGTATTTGCGGGAATATGTCCGCGGCGGAAACAATATGTTGTTTACTCCGTTGTTTACGCCGCCCTTGGATACAAAAATAGGCGGTGAACGAAGAACGGCGCAACTAATCGGGGTGAAAAAGCGTGACGATTGTCATTATGAATTTGATTTTTCCAAACTTGAAAAATTTATTCGGTTCGCGCTTTCAAAGAACATAAAATACGTGGAATTTTCGCATTTGTTTACGCAATGGGGCGGGAAAAATTGCCCTAAAATTATAGCAGAAACGGAAGTTGGAACGACAGAGAAAATTTTTGGATGGGAGACCTCGTCTACATCCGAAAAGTATCTGTTATTTTTAGATGCCTTTTTAAAAAATCTTGTACAGTTTATCGATAAAAACGGTTGGCGTGAGATTTGCTATTTTCACCTTACCGATGAGCCAAGGCTGGAACATCTTGAAACTTATAAAACTTTACGCGAATTTGTTAAATCAAGAATCGGGAATATGCGCATTATAGATGCTTTATCGAATTATGAATTTTACGAAAAAGGCGGTGTGGATGTTCCGGCTCCACTCACCTTGCACTTTGAAAAATTTGCGAATAAAGGGATTGAAGAACTTTATTGTTATTATTGTTGCGGTCACTATAATGATTACTATTCTAATAGATTATTGAATATGCCGTTGCAAAGGACG
>ENA-UEQW01000113-UEQW01000113.1-human-gut-metagenome-genome-assembly--contig:-NODE-113-length-75284-cov-28.870916_pt1 | contig 75284 bp, 56 predicted proteins | sample MGYA00242947_ERZ507947 | MGnify/ENA primary metagenome ERZ507947 (study PRJEB26167, sample SAMN06115421) | human gut metagenome | host: Homo sapiens | place: China:Guizhou | collected 2015-03-17... | reverse complement strand
AGCTCCATCAGTACCGAAACATTGGTACAGGTATCGCAGTGCATCCCTTCATGGGCATACATTTCTTTCAACATAAGGAGAAGTACCTCGTCATTGTCGATGGCAATCACATCATGGCAGATATGATTATGGCGCATTTGCGCTTGAATTGTCTGTTCCGGCAGTTCCTCGGCTGTCTGCATGGGAATTTCCACCGTGAAGCGGCTCCCTTTGCCTTTCTCGCTTTCCAAGCGTATAGTTCCACCGAGCATCGCCACAATACGCTGCACGATGGACAATCCTAATCCGAAGCCGTCTTTTGCGGCGGCATTTGAAAGACGTTCAAATGCACCGAATACTCGTTGTTGCTCATCTTCGGTCATGCCCGTACCGGTATCTTCAACGATAAGTTTCAGCAAACCGTTATCATAATCCGCTGCCAATGATACACTACCGTTATCCGTGAACTTGATGGCGTTTGACAACAAGTTGTTGCCGATTTGCAGGATACGTTCCTTGTCGGTCAAAACCACCGCATCGGTGTGGCTCTCCACTATCAAAGTCAGCCCCTTGTTCATGGCAATGGGCATGAACTCCGTTTCAAGAATATGCGTGATTGCGGAAATCCTGCAAGGGGAAAGGTTGGGTTGCTCCTTGCCGTTGTCCAGACGGAAGAAATCCAGCAGCGTGTTGAGCATCTCCCGCATACGCTCGGAAGATTGCCGGATATTATCCACATACATGGTGCTTTTATCCGCGCTACAACTTTTCTGCATCAGTCCGGCATAGCCTCATTTTGTCAATCGTATTTTTTCGTGGTAGAAGTAGTTTACGATGACAGGTTTGCCTTTTTCCGAGCGTCCGTATGGCAGATCGTTTATACGATACGGGAAGCCCTGCTCCTTGGCGTAATTTGAAATGTCCTGCTCCAATGCCTGCCAGTATTCAAGCCTTTTTTTATTGTAAATTTCCTCGTAAAGCGGTATGAGGTCAGGATACTTCTCACGGATATACGTCATTATCCCGCCTTTGAACTGCCCGCGTAAATTCAGGTTTTCAAGCCAGATTAAATCAGCATAATCTTTTACCTCCTCTATTATTGCCTTTACGTCTGTTATTCTGGGGAATATGGGCGAGACGAAGCATACGGTGCGGATACCTGCCTCGTATGTCTGACGCATCGCTTTCAGACGGCGTTCAATGCTTACGGCGTTGTCCATATCTGCGCAGAACTGCTCGTCGAGCGTATTGACAGACCATGACACAGTCACTTTGGGAAAACTCTTCAACAGGTCGAGATCGCGAAGGACAAGATCGGACTTTGTGCATATCATAATCTCGGCATCGCTTCCTCGCAGCTCTTCGAGCAGCCTTCGGGTACGGTGGAATTCTTCTTCATACGGATTGTAACCGTCCGTCACAGACCCTATTACAACACGTTCACCGTCGTATTTATGAGGATTCGTTATCGGCTTCCAGTTTTTTACATCTAAAAACGTACCCCACGGCTCGGTGTGCCCGGTGAACCGTTTCATGAACGATGCGTAGCAATACCTGCAGGCGTGGGGACACCCTACATAAGGGTTGACCGAATATCCTCCCACCGGCAGAGAGGATTTGGTCATTACACTCTTTACATCTATTTCCTTTATTGTATCCATATTCATTGTATTCGTCTGGTAAATTGTTCCGGCAATTCCTGAATCATTCTTTCGTCGCCCATAATCGGCAGCAAATCCTCTTTCATGAACACCGGTATGCCATGAGCCTTTGCCTGTTCTGCAATGCTAAGCACCCATTCGGGGCGCGAATATGACTTTCCTTTTCGGTTTCCGGTCTCTGTGCCTATGACAATCCAGTCAATTCCCTCGAAATCAATCTCGCCGATATCATCGAAGAGAGGTTCAAACGTGACATGGTAGTGTCGTGCTTTGATATTCTTTTTCAAATCATCAATCCTCCTTTTCTCGGAACTGCGCGTAACGGTCACGCCCATCCATACGTTCTCGTCGTCAGAGGAGAAACTGATTTTGTCAGGGCGCTTCGTCAGAAAGATATAGGCGTGCTGGGGATTGCTGCTGATCCGCTCGAAAATTTCTGCGTTCCATTCAGGCTTCCAATCGGAGAAATCGCTCATTCCTGTCATGAGCCACACATGAGGACGGGACGTATCGATGATGCGCAGTTTTCGTTCCATGTATTCAGGCACGGAAAAGTCGTCGGTAATGTGGAAACGGCGGCAGTTGTTACGGGCATAGCAGTAAGGGCATCCTATAGTGCACCCTACCACTATGTTCATGTTTTTTATCAGGGATTTAATGCAGACACTCATAACACAACTGTTTCTCCGTCCTCCGGGATAATCAGCCGGCTCATGTCGGCTTCGTGATGCGTTGCCTCATTGCGCAGAATTGCACGGGTGGTCTGGCAATGGTCGATGGCATCCATGTGTACGGCTATCAGCTTGATATGCGAAGGCAATTCGTCAAGTATCTGCATCACTTCGTTCTCGTCGGGGATGATAGGACCGTCCGTTTTGGAAAATTCGGGAAAGATTGCACCTCCGGAGTTTACCACGATATAGTCAGGATTGAACCGTTCCACGGTGTCTCGGATACATGCTTCCCATCGGCAGTCACCCATTATATAAACGGTCGGGAAGCCCTCGGCTTTTAGCACATAACCTGATACAGGTCCCATCATCTGCCCGATCTGCCCGAAACCATGATGTCCGGTCGTGCGGTAAATGGATATGCCGTCTATTGTTTTTATTTCTTCGATGGGTATCACATTTGTAAATCCGTCGTTTCTGATGGCGTCCGCGTCCTGGGGCTGAACGTAGAAAGGAATTTCTTTGGGCAAATGTGTGGGGACACTCGGCTCGTAATGGTCGATGTGATTGTGGGTCAGGAGCACCATGTCCACGCCTCCGATAATATCCTGAATAGGAATGGTGAGGTGTACCCTCGGTGTTTTATTCACACCGAGGGCCGATATCAAAGTGCCTTTGTCGGCTAAAACGGGGTCAATTAGCATGGTGTGTCCCGCATACCTGATTTTCAAGGTGGCATTGCGCACCAATTGTACTGTAGATGTCTTTTTCATGACTATATGTCTTGTTATTGATTACGGGTGCAAAGTTCGGAAGAATCCGGCGAAACATCTATGCCTGAAAAAACGGTAATTATGCCATTTTGATAAATGAAATTATTATCTTTGCAAAAACGACAAGGATATGGACGAGATAATCAACCCTGATCGACTGGTCAGCGTACCGTTCAACAAGACACGCTGCGGCGTGGATTTTTACATCAATACTGCCATAAACAAGGACATCGGACTTGTGCTGACAGAAAACAAGCGGTTTAAGACAGACTTCTTCAGCTTCTACTTTTTCCGTAAGGCAAACGGATATTTGCTACTGAACTTCCGCAAGATTGAACTGCGCGACGGCATGGTTCTCCTGCTTTCACCCCATCAGCAACAAGAGTGGCATGTAGATGAGACGGCGTTGGATTACACGTTCCTTATATTCCGCGAAGATTTCATGCGTACTTTTATCGCCGACAAGTTCTTCGTTTTTCGCCTTTTGTATTGTTACCAGACAGATACGCCGCCTTACATCAATGCCACACATGACGAAATGAAGGAATATATGCGGCTGCTCGGAAAGATTAAGTATGAGCTGATGAATCCAGTGTCCGATACGTACAATATCATTGTTTCCTTACTATATTATCTTTTGCTGATTATCAATCGTACATACGCTGCCGCCTATTGCTTGCCCGCTGAAATTGCTAAAAACAATTTCGCTTTTCGGTTCAAGGACTTGTTGGAACAGAATATCCGCACCCACCAGCGGGTGCAGGAATATGCAGACATGCTTCATGTCAGTCGCATCACACTCAATAACTCAGTAAAAGCCCAATTCGGAGTATCAGCTACCCATTTGATAAAACAACGTCTGCTTGAGGAACTGAAGAACGAATTGCTATTCTCCAACCGCACTGTCAGTGAAATGGCGGATGATTTCAATTTCTCTGATCCGAGCCATCTCATGCGCTTCTTCAAACAGCAAACAGGCAAAACATTTACTCAGTACATGACGGATTACAATAAAGGCATATACGAATAACTTCTTAATATAGTCGATAGCGGCTATCGAAATATGGTTGTTGATGTTCAGGCGTTTTTGTACTGCATGAACCATTTTACGATTTCTGGATCTTCGTGCGAGCCGAGTAAGAAAGGCTTGTCGGTATCCAGCGTCTTTATCCGTGCCATGTCGTCGGCCGACAGGGTGAAGTCTAATATGTCGAGATTCTGCTTCATGCGTTCCGGTTTCACAGACTTAGGAATAATTATGCACACTGATATTTATCGCGCCCGGACAGGTGTTCGGTGCGGAAGATGACGGCATGCAGTTCCAACCAGATGGCTACCTGCTTATGTTCCATCCCGACCTGCTGCGGAATACACCTCTCGGGCGGATAATGCGTGAATATTCGTTCTTTTCCTACGAGACAAACGAGGCATTGCACCTTAGTGTGGAAGAACGGCAAATCATCATGGATTGCTTCCACAAGATTCAATATGAATTGAACCATCCGATACACCGTCACAGCAAGAACCTCATCACAGACAGCATCAAGACGTTCCTTGATTACTGCACACGTTTCTATGACCGTCAGTTCATCACACGCGACAACCAAAACCGAGACATCCTCGCAAGATTTGAGCGGTTGCTTGACGAATACTTCCATGATGGGGCTGCTAAACGGATAGGCTTGCCCACTGTACAGTATTGTGCAGACAAGCTCTGCCTCTCGCCCAACTATTTCAGTGATTTATTGAAAAAAGAAACAGGTTCAACCGCCCTGCATTTCATTCATGACAAGTCTATTGAAATAGCCAAGACGGAACTTGCATCTACAGACGACACCGTTAATGAAATCGCCTATAATCTCGGTTTTCAGTACCCGCAACATTTTACCCGACTGTTCAAGAAAGAGGTAGGTTACACTCCGAATGAATATAGAGCGCAAGTGTCGTGAGAATTGGATTAGTACAGAATATTAGAACCCAACACCTCTCTTGCGCTTAACTTTCTTCCTTCTGCGAAGTATATCCACCATTTCCTGATTGGCTTCCGCATCAGCAGCGTTATAAGATGAGCCACTGCTTTTTAGCAATCCCCAAGAGCCGTTGAACAACTCGCTTTGTGCCGTGCCGGACGGTGCGCTTGGTGTAGCCGTTTCATATATTCCGGCTGTTATTCCCATACGTTCCCTGCATCTGTTGTGCTGCAAAGCCGCGTCAATCTTGGAATAACTGAAACGCCTGTCCACTTTGGAGCCGTTGAAATGGTAGCCATTCATGGAGAATACAACACCCTGCACCTCGCTGGTCTGCCCCTTATGCTTGAAATGTACTTCCACTCCCTGCCGTTTCAGGTTGGCGATAAGCACGTTCCAGTTGCCGCATCTGCCGACTTCCATTTTGATGATGTCGTAAAGCGCATATTTCGTCCTGTCTGGCTCTTTCAGGCGGTTGCGTTTGACATTGTCCTTTCCGCCAGCCATATGCAAGCCGTATTTCAAGGTCAATTCCTTGCAGATGCGGGTACTGCGCAGACGCTCGTGCCTGTCCGATATGGTATTGCCGTTGTTGTCTATGCGGTTGAAAGCAATATGCACGTGCGGATGCTCCTTGTCGAAATGCTGGGCGATGAAGAACTGCGTATTCTTGATTCCCATCCGTTCCATATATTCAAGCGCGATGCCTGCCATGATACGGTTCGTCAGCCGTAACTCATCCTCTTTGGAAAAACTCAACGCGATATGTCCGACAGGTTTTGTCACCTTATCGTTCATCCGTGACTGGGCATTGAAACTCATGGCGATAGTTTCCAGATTTTCCATAAACAAGCCTTCGCTTGCTACTATCTGCGTATCCTTCTTCTTGTCGATGATGTAATCCACCGCACCCTTGAAGTCGCTTCCTTTTACGATTTTCGCCATCATATCCCTATCTTGGTTATAAGTTCATGAATCCTTGCCACTGCCACCTTGCAGTCCCACCGTTCATCGTGGAAGCCTCCGGCGTTTGCCTTACGCGCAAGCTGGTTGAGATTGTTAGCCATGCCGCAGAGTTGGCGGATGTATCCGGCATGTTCCTCCGACAGCCGTTCTTTCACATGACCGTTACGGAAACATTCCCTCATGTACTCGCTTGGTGATACGCCCGCCTCATGCGATCGTGTCAGCAGGCGGAAGTAGTCGGCTGCCGTCATTTTCACTGCGATACGGTATTTCAGTTTCTCGGTTGCTTCCTTCTTGGGGCGACCTCCCTTGTTGCGTTCCTTGTGTTCCTTTGTCTGTTCCATATTTTATTCCTTTTAATTCGGTTACTGATTCAACTGTATAGACCGACGGGATGCCACCTCCTGCAATTTGGATGGTGGGTGGCAAGCGGTTTCGGTACACCCGAAACACAAACTTGCTACCTCCCAATCCTTAAGGAATGAGTTTCGGGCATCTCCCGTTTTTCTCATTCGGGATGTCATAATCCCAACCCTTTCTTCTTGGGTTTTACGATAGTTCTTGGCGGTGGACTAACGGCTAATTTCTGCCGGATTCCACGCAGGTAATCGTTCAGGTCTTTATGCCCTTTGTAGTTGTCGGAGAAGTCGCGGATGCGTCCGGCGAACTTCCTTTCCAATTCCCGATACGCCTTTCTTCCCGCCTCGTCATTGTCGAGCATGCAGTGGATACGTCCATACCCGTGCAGCACATCTATAGCTTTGGAAACATTGGCGGTCGAATTGAGGATGACGTAATCCTGCCTGTCAAGGTCGGGCAAGTTCGAGCAGTTCCTCTTCCGCAACGTGAGGAATGAAAGATAGTCCATCATGCCCTCGAATACAAGGCATTTCTCTCTCGCTTCTCCCTGTTGCCGAATATGGCTGATGTCTTTGGGTGCGACACAGCCTTTGAAAAAACGGTTACGCACTTCAAATCCTCCCGCCACATTCGGAAAACCGATGGCGAAATAGGGCTTGCCGTTATGGGTGAAGTGGAGCTCTTTACATTGCGCCTTTGCCAAAGCGATGTTTATGCCCCGTTCCTGCAAGTATCGGAGCAATGCCGGATGGGTGAGTTCGCCCACCTCCAAATGTTGGAAACTCGGTTCGGATGCCTGCTGGCGAAAAGAGAAAGATATGGGACGGATGTGTGGTGCCTGTTCCGCTATCTTGCCAAGCAGATAAGGCACATGGTCGGATGCGTACAGTACCCCTGCAAGTGCGATGATGTTACCACCTCTTCCCAGTCCATAATCGAACCACAGGTTGCGGTCGGTGTTCACCTTGAACGAGGCTTCCGTTTCCTGACGGAACGGGGATTTATACCACAGGCAGTTTCCCTGTTGCTTTACGGGCGAATAACCCAAACTTTGCAGATAGTCCGCAATTTTGATTTGTTTTGCTTCTTGGATGTTCATGATATAATTTCTATGGATTTGATGATGACTGTAAAAACGTTGATTTGATGAATGAGATATGTATTGTCCTATACGTTAATGCTTTATATTCTCAACATCTTCTCAACAAACCACTCACAAATAGAGAATCCAACAAACTGATGCTGTTTCCCTCTCAACTTTTCTTTTCGATTGTTGAGAATTTGTTGAGAGTGTATGCTGTTTATTATCAGTATGGTTATATCATTATTCATCAATTCAACAAAAAAAGAATAGTATTACAGGGATTCAAGTTGTTCCCTTGTGACGGTGTAGAAACGACCGACTCTTTTTATCGGCTCATATCGGCACTCCCGATTGTAATTGAATTGGTAAGTGGTATATGTAAGCCCGTTAGAGGCAGGAGTAAGTTTCCAACATTCCTGCAATACCTTTCTGACTTGGTGCTTCTCCACCTTTACCTGCGAATGTACCAGCAAAAGAAGAATGTCGTTGTGGCAGAACGAGAATGTGTCCGTGCCGACACTTTCCATAATGTCAAGGATAAGTTCGCACATCTCTATCTCCAATCGGTTGCGGTTGCTGCGGATAATCTTCTGCAAGGCTTCGGTATGCAGCAAAGAGGGCGCAAACCACATACGGCTTTCCTTTTCGGTGGAAAGTTGTCTGTATTGCAGGTAATACAGAAAGGCAGGTATCTCAGCTTTCAGCTTTTGCAGGAAGTCTGTGTCATCGGATTGCAGACGGTCTATCTTGCGCACCCAATAGCGTGTTTCACCTGCATCAATGATAACAGGCAGATACTCGTTGTTGGAGCATAGCACGAACTTGGCAAAGAACGCTATCTCGTCACGGTCTTTGCCTTTGGCTTCCACCTTGTAGGAAAGTGTGGTGCTGAGGTTCTTCAACCGCTCGCTGTCCTCCCTGCGGTTGAGCAATACCTCGTCCACCACGATGAGCAGTTTTCCTGCCCAGTCGGAATTGAACTGGCTGCGGAAGTCCTCGTTGGTATTGAAAGTGACATTGTTTTGAAACACAGCTTTCAGGAAGTTCAGGAATGTACTCTTGCCCGTGTTGCGTTCTTCTGATACCAACAGCAGGATAGGCAGTTTCTGCACGGGTTGCAGGTAGAGCAATTGAAGATAGTCCATGCCCAATTCATACTGTTCACCGAAGATATGGCGCACCAATGACCGGATACAGGGAAACTCGCCTTGTTGCGGACGGTGTCCTATCGGCTCGTAGAGGTTCAGGAACTTGTCCACCACGGGACGGTAGTCCACATGGTCGGGGACGGTGCAGAAGCCGTCGTACTTCGGCACGGTGGCGAGATAGTCCTTGCCGTAGTCCTGCCGCAGTGTTTCGTTGTTCCACACGATGCGCTTCTTCACATAGCCTCCGTTCAGACGGGGCTGGTTCACTAACTTGTAGAGGGTAGTACCCACACGGATAAACTCCTCATTTTCAAAGTTGCCTTGTTTCATTAGCACTTCATTTTTTTGTTTAATCAGTGCAAAACTCGGCAATTAGCGCAGAACGGATTAACAACTCACGCATACCTCACGTAAGATTTTCTTGGATTTGGCTTTATGACATACAACAAAAGCCCGAAGAAATGCCATTCTAATGGATTTTTCTTCGGGTTTGTCGTAATCGTACGTATGAATGGCAATACACCTATTCACATACTCGTATAAATACATTGTTGGCAATGGGAATACGCATAGGTCTCACTACTTCATGTCGTCATATCATTAGAACTTATGCCTGATAATTAGACATATCCCAACCATTTATACCCAGCGAAAAGAAGATATTTGTTTTCTCTTTTCGCAAGTACAGCCTTTTAAATATGGCATTGCGCACCTGTTCCGCACCGAAGCTGTCAATGCGGAAAGCAAGTGCGACTATCATCGGAAAGCTGAACACATCGGCATGATACCCGTTCTCCTGCCGAACATACTTCTGTACCTCGTATTCTTTTAATGCTCCACTGTTATAGATGTTTCTGATGGCAGAACGAAGTGTCGGAGCAATTACTCCGAACAGTTCCACCAATTCCGGCTCGCTCATCCAAATGTTTGAGACATTCTCCGGCATGATGATATTGCCGGATTCATTCACTGTTATGCTGTTTCTTCTCATACTCATGACATCGTTATTCCGTTAAACGTCTTACTCAGTTTGTCGCCGAACATGGTCAGGTCGTTGTCGAGCTTCTGCGTGGTTATCTTTGCGTAGAGTTGGGTCGTGACTATATTCGTATGTCCCAACACACGGCTTACGCTTTCAATGGGCATCCCCTTGCTCAAAGCTAATGTTGCGAAGCCATGACGACTGCAATGAAATGATATTGACTTGGTTATGCCACATTCCCTTATCATCCGTTTCAACGGTTTGCAGATAGACCAATAGTTCAAGCCGGGGAATATACGATTGTCTTTCTGCATCGGTCGGTAGCGTTCGACTATCTGCAAGGGTATATCCAGCAGCTTCACTTGGAAGGCGACTTTTGTCTTGTGGCGTTTGGACAATATCCACTTCTCGCCGTTCACCTCCACGATGTTGTCATTCGTCAGTTCCTGAATGTCCACGAATGACAAGGCGGTGAAACTGGCAAAGATGAAAATGTCACGGATGTATGCGAGCTTGCTGTCTGCAAACTCATGTGTCATGACCGCTTTCAGTTCATCCTCCGTCAGATATTCCCGTTCTTTCACATTGGGGCTGATATGAAACTGGATGAAAGGATTGCGCGGTATCAACCCGTTATAATGCGCTTTCATGACCACGCCTTTCAGCCACATACAGTTTGCCCATATCGAACCGTTCCGCAATCCGGCTTCAGTCGAGAGGTATGCGGCGAACTCCTTGATGAAATCGGGAGTAAGTTCCAACATGGACATATCGCTGCGTCTGTAAAACGACTTGATAAAGGCGGCTACATGGTTTCTTGCCCGTACACGTGCCCGATAGGTAGCCATTACCCTGTCTTTGCCTACCCGTTTCTTGAACACTTCGTTCTCACGGTCGAATGCTTTTAGCAGCGTCTCATACTCGCTGCCGATTCCCTGATAGGCGTTGCGCACCATCTCAGCCGTAACAAATGCCTCGCGGTCTGAAATGCGCTGGTAATGTTTGATGATTTGCGCCTTGATGTTGTCAAGGGCAAGGTTGATGTCTCGTGCCTCGCGGCTCTTGCCTTTCGCCTTGTTTCCTTTCACGTCCCAAAGCGTTTTCGGGATGTTCTGCTTACAACTGAACTGCGCCACAGTCCCGTTGATTGTCACTCGTCCCATGATGGGGACAATACCGTTTTTCTCCTTGCTGCCGTTCACGTAGAACAGAACCTTGAATGTGCTTCTTGCCATACTCGTTTTTTGTTTGCAAAGTTATTACTCAACGAGTTAGACCTTGATATGCCAACCTGTGCCACAAGCTGCCAAATACAACACGGTGTGTTAAAAATCACCATTCGGCGGGTAATGATTTGGAGACCGTTCTTCTTCATAAATCCGCTTTCCTTTACGTTACCTCGATTTTTCGCCTGTCCTCATTTGTCTTCGCAAACGCCTTATTGACAGGCATTACGAAGACATTTGTCCCTTTTTATTCGTCTTTTCCAGAGATTTGTATTATTTTTGCCGCTAACTATTCAAACGACAAGAAATGAAGGTTCACCACGGAGTTGAAAATATAGAGATCAAATGTCCGGTCGTCACGATTGGAAGTTTTGACGGTGTACATTTAGGTCATGCTTGTGTGATACAACATCTAAAAGAGAAAGCGGCCGGTATTGATGGGGAATCCGTCATTATCAGTTTTGAACCCCACCCGAGAGAAGTGCTTTATCCCCGGGAACAAAAAATAGGAATCCTGACAACGCTGGAAGAGAAGATTTCCATTCTGGAAAAATATGGCGTTGACCACTTGATTATCTTGAAGTTCACGCTTGAATTTGCCCAGCAATCCTATACCGATTTCGTGAAAAAGATTCTTGTTGACAAACTAAAAATCAAAGGGCTCGTCGTGGGCTACGATCATCGATTCGGGAAAGATCGAGCCGGGAATTTCGAGAACTTACAGGAATTAGCGAATGAATACGGCTTTTTCCTTGAAAAGGAAGTCGTTTTTGAGGAGGACGATGTAAATGTCAGTTCCACGAAAATCCGTAACGCCCTAACCGTGGGTGATATCACCACGGTCAATCGCTTCCTCGGGTATCCTTATTCTGTCACGGGCAAAGTGGTTTACGGGCATCATCTCGGCCACCAAATCGGCTTCCCGACAGCAAATATCCAAGTTTCCGACGAACGGAAATTACTACCTGCCATAGGCGTGTATGCCGTCAAAGTAATTATCGGGCAAGAGATCTTCAACGGGATGCTTAATATCGGAATCCGTCCCACGGTCAGCAATGACGGGCAAATTTCCTGTGAGGTATATATCTTCGATTTCAACCGGGATCTGTACGGGAAAACCATCACGATAAATTTCATCACTCGCATCCGGGGAGAACGCAAATTCGATGATATCAAAGAATTACGAGCCCAATTACAGAAAGATCAGGAAAAAATACTCGCATTATTGGAATCGTAAGATAAAAGCCACCTTAAATAACAAAGTGGCTTTTCCCGTGTAATATAGAGAGTCTTAGTGCTTTTTCACTTCAACCTTACGAGCCTTTTCCGTGTAAACGTCCTTTTGATCCACGGACATATCCTTACCCTCGCCGAACGTACTCATCCGATCGGTCGAAATGCCTTTGCCAATCAAGTAGACTTTCAAGGCCTCCGCACGTTTCAAGGATAGCGGCAGATTCACACGATCCGTACCCGTGTGGTCCGTGTAACCGCGAATGTCGACCTTCACTCCGGAGAACTCTTTTAACGCTTCCACGATACGAGACAGCTCTCCGGCATAACGCACCGTGTCGATAACCGCCAAATTACGCTTGAAATGAATCGTCGGCAATACCGGGAAAGCCTTCTCCACGGTTTCCACCACCCTCACCACGTTCTCCATCGGTTGCTCTTCTTTCTTGACAACCGGTTTTTGCTCCTCCTTCACCACCGGTCGCGTCTCCTCCTTCGTCGGAAGTATTACCGGGGCAGCGTACATCAAATTCTCACGCTTCTTGTTGTTACCGATCTTCCACACCACCCCGACCGAAAGATTCGCCAACCAGTTGTACTTGGTCGTGCAACAAGTCGCCACACCGTCAAAGTTATTGTTCGATATCCACGCCACACCGGATTTCAATTGCAAATCGATATACTTTCCGGCACGATAGCGCAAAGCCAAGTCTCCTCCCAGCCCCAGATTCACGTCGTTATCCAGCGTGGAAGAAGTATCAAACCGCTTGTCATCCTCTTTCACGTAAAGCTTCGGCGAGAACTTTTGCAAGTAAACTGCCGGGCTCAACACCACCGTCCAACGACGCATCTCTTTCGTCCCGAAAAAGTTATTCACGTTAAAATCCCCGTGTAACCCTAGCGTGAAATATTTCACCTTCGCGTAAAGGTCGTTGTAGTAAGCAAAACCCGCCTCGGGCTTCGTGCCATAATAAGACTCCCCGTTCGGGTAAATCCTGAACTCTTTCTCCCACTCCTTGGCACTCCCTTTCCCCTGCCCCATGTCGGCCGTCAATGACAAACCGAAAGTCGGGGTAAACTGGTAACCGAGTTGCAAACCTCCTTGTCCCCCGATGTAAGTTTTATCAGCGGAGAAGGAAACCATATCTCCACGAAAAATGGAAATACCCCCGTTCACCCCCAAGCTCCAACGGGAGAAATCATTATAAATCTCTTTCTTTTGCTGCTGCGCCGTCAAAAACGAGGTCAACATCAATAGACAACAAGACAATACTATTTTTCTCATACGCTATCTTTCTATTAAAATTACCTGATTAAAGCAGGGGTGCCTAGAACTAGACACCCCCTTCTTCTCCTGGTTGCAAACAATAATGAACATGAAAGAGTTCACTATTTTATTGTAATCTGTACTCCATACTCTACTTCGTACAGTTATATTAGTTGTTAACAGGATTTACTTCCACCTCTACCTGACCGATTACAAATCCCCACTTGTAAGCCACCTTAACCGGGATCCACATCTTGTAAGTAGAAATAATCGTACCCATGTTCGTCTTGTAATTCAGTACCCACTTATCACCAGACTTCTTAAGAGTTAAGTTAGTTCCAACAGGCAAAGTTACACTAGCTTTGTCAACTGTCAAGCTACTATTGGGAACCCAATTGCCTTGACCGTCATCTGCCAAGTTCGTGAGAATCTCCTTATTTGTTAACAAATACTCATTGGTAGCACCCTCAATCGGAGTCGTTACGAATGGTAAGTTGTCAGCACTAATATTCTTCACGTCATAGAATTTACCTAAATTCTCAGGAGTTGTTGGGGTTACCCCATCTCCCGGGAAGGTTACAACATAAGATGCTCCTCTCCAATCGTACATGCTAAGGATCTCATCTAAATCGATTTCATCTCCTAGATCTTGAGCATCCGTAAATGCCTTCGATGCAAGCGGGTTAATATTCAACGGTCTTACGATATCGATATTAAAGTCTTTTGCAATAAGTTCGCCGTTCGGTAAAGTAACTACCAAGTAAACATTATTGATCGTAAATTTACCCGTGTTCAACAATTCTTGAGTTGCCAAAGAAGGAGTCAAAACGATACGATCGTCCACGATCGTGGCAATAACCTCTCCACCCTTCGTAATCTGATCGTTGGTAACAATAACTGTTGCTTTCTTACCATTACCATCAACAACTGTAGCTTTATCTGAAGCATCAGTAGAGAAGATAAATTTAGCTGTAGCACATGTATAATCTGCTCTCTCCGGAGTATAATTCAATACCGCTTTACCATTACTAGCATCTGTTACAAAGAATTCATTCAAATTCTTGTCAAAGATACACTCATCAGGGGTATAACCCGTATTCGGAGCTTGAACATTAAATTGTGCGTTGTTATTGATCCAATAAGTCCTATTTATATTTGCATACACTGTCGGCTGAGAAATAATAAATTCGTCTTCCACAGTCAATGTTTTGTAAACAACAGAAGTATTATTTGCTTCGAAATACAATTGGAGTTTGTATCTACCTTCTTTCATAGTGTTAGCCATTTGAATGGTAGCTCTATTATTTCGATCCAATGCAGTACCAAGTATAGTACTATGATCCTCTGCACCCAATACAACAAACGAATTATCTGCATCAACTAACGTGGTAATATTATCCCATTTACTAGTTTTCTCGTTGAATTTGAATAAACTCCACTTATCGTTTCCTCTATAAGCTTCCACGAATTGATCTTTGCTATACAGACAGTGATTGAATATCTGATCGAAATCAATATATTGTTCAATATTTTTACAAGATGCCGTGAAATTTTCAAGATCATCAATAATGAACGTTTCGTCCGTTTGAAGCTCCTTAAGCACATTGATTTTTAACAATTTGGTCATGATGATTGTTTTACCACCATCCAAACTCATGTTCACCCGAATAACCGGATTTCTACCAATGGCAGCCGTGTTTGCTTGATCAAATTTAATCACACCATTTTTCAAAGATTCCGAATCGATATATTTCGTTTGATCTACTTCTGCCAAGTCATAAGACTCAACCGTATAAGTATAAGTAGGTTCGAAACCGAAAGTAGTCAAAAGTTCTTGGTTAAATTTCAAATCAACACCCGTGTTTGTATAAGTAAAATTCGTGTATCCTTCAATCAAAGGCTTCAAATCGATTCCCGATTGGAACTGCACGTTCAAATGTACTGGAATATTAGCCACATAAGCATCTTTATCAACTTCAGCCATTTTGTACAACTGGGCCAAATCATTAAATTCACCACGCACCAATTTTTTTTGATCTGCATCTTTATTCAAACCAATAAGAATATTTTCTTGCAAAAGTACCATACGTTTTACAGAAACATAATCGGAAGTAACAATACCATTATTCTCTTTGGTATTTTTTAATTGAAGAGCAACTTGATTCACAGTGGCTAGAGCATCATCTTCTTCTCTCGGATTCTCAACACTAGGATCATCATAACCATCTGTATTATTTGCAATAGCAAAATCTTGAGCATTTGCACGAATTGTAAGGATTCCCTGAACATAATCCTTTTCCGTTACTTCATCCAGAGTTGGGGTTACAGCACGTGACAGAACGGTTACATCCTGACGTTTCAGTCCTACAACTTCAAAATTTTCGAATGGAACGCCATCCGGATTCACGTGATATTGCATTTTAACCCAGCCATAAGCCATGTTAGACCACAATTTTTTATTGGCTAAGTTATATTCATAAACTCTAGCTTCCTCAGAATCTCCATCTGTAACAACGACAGGCAAGAAAGCCACGTTATCTACGACCGGATCATAATTCGTCGGGATATAGGTCAATGAAGTTACATAAGTAGCCTCTTGAACTTTAAAAGAAGCAGATTCATCCCCTAATGTAATCGTGACACCGGTTATTACACCCTTGTCATTTTTAACAAAAGCAATAGCATCATTCGGTAAACCTAAATCATAAGATTGCGTCCCAATCCACAATTTACCTCCTTCTACTTTCACTTCAGGACGTACAATAAGATTGGTCGGCTCATCATCAATATAGAGAATTCCATCATCTTTTACCTCAACTTTCGTAGAAGTCCCGATGTTTAAATCTTGTGCAATTTCATCAATATAAAGCTTCCCGTCTATTACCTCAACTTTAGGCACATCGATACTAACTTTTCCCTTGGACTCGTTATTCACAAACAACTCATTGTTTCTCAACTCCACACTATAAGTCGGGATAGTTTGATGAGTTGAATAAGTTACCGTGCCACTAGTACTAACCACTGTCAATCTGCCTGTTGCCTCATCATAAGTAACAGACTTCACGATTCCATCGCCAACTTTAGCTTGCAAATCTTTTAAGCTATTTGCAATTTCTTCAACTTTTGTCTCGAGATTCTCTATATCGTCATCGTAATCCTTACAACCGACGAATGTAGGACTTGCAAGACCACAAAGCAAAACACCCAAAAGTGCCATTTTTGCAAAATTCCGTTTCTTGTTCATACTTTAAATAAATTATATTGGTAATTAAAAAATATCAAGTCACCCTAAAGTGTAACTTTTTCCACTAAAATGTTCGTTTAACTTAAATGTGTATATTTGTAATTTTTTGCATAATATTGCGTCTAAATTTTTAACATCTCGTACTATCAATAAACGTTCGTTTAATGATATTCACAAACCATTGAACAGTAGAGTGTTACGCCTCATAAACCCGATTAATCATGATAATTGCTATTTAGTTTTACTTTCCTCATAACCAGCCTCATATTATCCATCCAAGAGTATCTATCTACAAGTTGAAATGCATTTATGCTCATATTTAGTCATCTATCATGCCATTTTATTTACTCGAAAGGATCGAAATAGAGGTTTATCGCAACAATAAGTACATAAATATCAAATACTTAATAATTATGATAAACTACATCAATAAAAATCACAAACTTTGCAAAGAAAAAAAGAAGATACTTACATACCACTTTACAACGGAAAACGAAGTAAACTTTTCCTAGGGAATACACGTTTATCTTCCGTGGCATATTCGATGTTCTTAGGGATTAAAGACGTATCAAGGACGAATCAAAGACGTTACAAAGACGTTCGTGAACGTCCCTGACACGTCTCCGTGGCGAAATGAATTAGTGCTTGTCTTAGAAATAAATCCCTTATCCATTGGATTACGAATGGTAAATGTACCTTCTTGCATACAGGAGTTTACATCTTACAACAAAATCGTATATAACTACCTAAAAGAATAAGATTTTGGGGATATCCAATAACATAAGGATTAAATGATTCTTTCACATATTAATGATATCGCCACAAACGTATTAAATGTGTATTGTTCCCAATTGGATTATATTGAACTCTTTTTAAAACATTACTCGTAACACCTGTGTCGAAATACGCACATACCACCTCAAAAACAGACGATTTATGTCGTTTTACGCGTATATCAAACAAAATGTAAATAAAATATGAAAATTTTTTTGACCAAATCTTTCATGTTTCATAAAAAGTCGTACATTTGCAATCAATATATGAACGATTATTGATATTTTTTTAACGAGAAAAATAATTGTTAATTTTAACATCAAGCTGTTTCGCTTTATTAATCCACATGGTTTATTTTTGATCCATTCCAATACAAAAGAGGGTATCTGAAAAAGTCCTATTTGGAGAACGCCAAATAGGACTTTTTCAGATACCCTCTTTTATTTATAACTTGAAAGTCTATATAATCATCAACCGCATTTAGAAGAACCGCAAACCTTGCAGATCAAACACCCCTCTTGATAAATAACAGATTTAGAACCACAATTTTCGCAAACAGAACCGGTTGCTTCCGTCCCGTCCGGGATAAATTTCCGTAGCGCTCTTTCCACACCATTCTTCCAAGTGTTGATGTTCTCATTATCGAATTCCATCGCGGCAACCAAATCCACGATTTGATTGATCGGCATTCCATAACGCAAGACACCGGAAATTAATTTAGCATAGTTCCAATACTCTTTATTGAACTTGTATGACAATCCTTCCACCGTTGTCTTGAAACCTCTCTTATTCGAAAATTGGAAGTCGTAACGGCTATTCCCTTCTTCATCCGTGTTCTTCACAATCTTACCGTTGGTCACGGCTTTCGGCAACATGATTCCCTCTTCATCATCGGCGATACCGGTAAAGATCTCGTAAGGACGTCCGCCATACAAACCGATGAAGGCAATCCACTTCTCTTTATTATTCTGGAAACGCACGATCTCTGCATCCAATTCTTTCGGACGCTTGGCTGGCATCGCTCCTCCTTCCGGCTTTTTATCTTTATTGGAAACCAAAACTCCGGAACGGGAACCGTCACGATACACCGTACATCCTTTACATCCACTCTTCCAAGCCTCGATATAAAGTTGACCGACCAGCTCTTCCGAAACATCCGCGGGTAAATTCACGGTAACGCTGATGGAGTGATCCACCCATTTTTGTACACGGCCCTGCATACGCACTTTAGCAACCCAGTCAATATCATTAGACGTTGCCTTATAATAAGGTGACTTTGCCACCATTTCATCGATCTCCTCGTTCGTGTAGCGTTTATGAATATCATACCCGTTTTTCTCCATCCAGACGGCAAATTTATGATGGAACACGACAAACTCCTCGTAAGCATCCCCCATCTCATCCGTGAAATCAACATGCACGTTCTTGTCGTTCGGGTTCACTTTTCTTCTTCTCTTGTAAACCGGCAAGAATACGGGTTCTATACCGGAAGTCGTTTGCGTCATCAAACTGGTTGTTCCCGTCGGGGCAATCGTCAGGCAAGCAATGTTACGACGACCGTATTTTACCATCTCCTGATACATTTCCGGGGCAGCCTCTCTTAAACGAGCAATAAACGGGTTGTTTTTTTCTCGCTCGGCATCAAAAATCTTGAACGCACCGCGTTCCTTGGCCAACTCGACAGACGAACCATAAGCGGCAATAGCCAATTGTTTATGAATATCCACGGAGAAATCAATCGCCTCATCACTACCGTAACGCAACCCGAGAGCTGCCAACATATCACCTTCAGCCGTGATACCGACCCCGGTACGACGCCCTTCTCTGGCTTTTGCCTTGATTTTCTCCCACAAACGAATCTCAACGCCTTTCACCTCGTTATCTTCCGGATCCGACTCGATCTTCGCGAGAATGGCATCGATTTTCTCCAATTCCAAGTCAATGATATCATCCATCAGGCGTTGGGCGATAGCCACATGTTTCTTAAACAGCTCGTAGTCGAAATACGCGTTTTTCTCGAAAGGATTTACCACGTAAGAGTACAAGTTGATTGCCAACAAACGACACGAGTCGTACGGGCACAACGGTATCTCGCCACAAGGGTTCGTGGAAACCGTTCTGTAACCCAAGTCGGCGTAGCAGTCGGGCACGCTCTCCCGAATGATCGTATCCCAGAACAAGATGCCCGGTTCGGCAGATTTCCACGCGTTGTAAACAATCTTATTCCACAATTTTACCGCACTGATCTGTTTCACGTTCTTCGGCTCGTCAGAATATACCGGGTATTTTTGAATATAATCACGCTCCTCGATAACCGCTTTCATGAACTCGTCGTCAATTTTCACCGAAATATTAGCTCCGGTTACTTTCCCCTCGGTCATTTTCGCGTCAATGAAACTCTCCGAATCCGGGTGATTGATGGAAACGCTCAACATCAACGCTCCCCGACGACCGTCTTGTGCCACCTCCCGGGTTGAATTTGAATAACGCTCCATGAAAGGAACAATTCCCGTGGATGTCAAGGCTGAATTCTTAACCGGAGATCCTTTCGGGCGGATATGCGACAAATCGTGTCCGACGCCTCCTCTCCGTTTCATCAGTTGTACCTGTTCCTGGTCAATTTTCATCACCCCGCCATAGGAATCGGAAGGACCATCATGTCCTATCACGAAACAATTAGAAAGGGATGCAATTTGATAATCGTTACCGATACCCGTCATCGGACCTCCTTGCGGAACAATATATTTAAAATCACGCAACACCTCGAAAATCTGTTCTTCCGTCATCGGGTTCGGGTAGTTTCTCTCGATCCGAGCGATTTCTGAAGCTAAACGATGATGCATGTCATCCGGGTTCAACTCGAAAATATTCCCGTAGGAATCTTTTAAAGCGTATTTGCTCACCCAAACACGGGCAGCCAGTTCATCCCCCTTGAAATAATTCAAGGAACTGCTATAAGCCTCCTCTTGCGTGTAGACTTTCCTTTCTTCCACAGTTTCTTTTTGTTTTTCCACTTTCTTCGTAGTTTGTTCCATTAGCGTATTATATAAATAGTATTTTTATGGCCAATTCATTAAGGACAAAACTAAAGAAAAAAAATTTCTTGGAAAAATGTTTTTACTAACAAAACATGAAAGTTATCCAAAACAAAATCGCAATAAAATGATAATGATACTATTAATGTTTTATACGTGGTTGAAAAATTTTCCAAATATAAAATTGATCCAAACTAGAAATATTTTCTTGAAATATTTTGCTTTAATAAAAATTGAACTTTACACGATAAGTACCCTACTCCGAAACACCCGATAAGACACGCAAGTAACTCTCTATTTTTAGCTATTTACAGGTTTGAATGTTTAAAAAGACTTAATAAAGTTCTTTGATCTCTTCAGAAATATTTACATGCAATTTTTTCTCTTCATGAGAAATACCCAAGACATATTCATTGGATACGGGAAGAAGAATTTCTTTGGAAAATATTTTTATCGTGAGCACCACGTTGCCCGAATAGTTGTCTGCCTGCTCCACGACACCCGTCTCTCCCGTCGACTCGTCCAGCACGGAATACCCGATCAGGTCGGAAAGTTCAAAAGGCAATTCGTTTTCTTCTTCCAACAGGTATTTATCCATTAACAGGTCATGACCTACCAGACGATCCGCTTGCTCCTTCGAGTCAACAAAATCAAATTTGACAATATAAGAAGAATGGTTTCTTTCCGTCAAACCATCCTCGGCAATATAAAAGGGAACCGGTGCTCCTTCTAAAAGAATAAACACCGGCTCATCCATGTATTGTTCAAGAAGATCATTATCCGTATAAACAACAAGGGCTCCCTGTAAGTTATGAGTCTTACCTATCTCCCCTATCTTTACACAATCTTCTTTCTTGACCATAAAATTACTCTGCTGCTGGAGTTTCTGCGGGAGCTTCTGGAGCTGCCTCTGCGGCTTCAGTTGCAGCGGCCTCTACTTCTGCTCTGGCAGCGGCTTCTGCTTCAGCTTTTGCAGCTGCAATTTCAGCTTGTTTTTTAGCCACGATTTCAGCTTTAGCCTCTTTCACTTTAGTCTCAGCTTCCAGACGAGCCTTATAAGCGCTCTCTGATTCGTTAGCCAAACGAGCAATTTTAGCCTGAATTTTAGCAATCTTCTCTTTCTTCCAAGCTTCAAATTTCGTGTCAGCAGCAGCCATATCAAACGCACCTTTCTTCACACCTTCCAACAAGTGCTTTTTCATAAGTACTCCCTCGTAAGAAAGAATTCTTTTAGCCGTGTCAGTCGGTTGAGCTCCGGTCATCAACCAGTATAACGCTCTGTCGAAATTCAAATCAATCGTAGCCGGGTTGGTCATCGGGTTGTAAGAACCGATTCTTTCAATGTAACGACCATCACGCGGTGCTCTACTATCTGCTACCACTACATGGTAGAACGGACGTCCTTTACGACCGTGTCTTGCTAATCTAATTTTAGTTGCCATTCTTTTTAATTTTAACTGATTAATTACTTGCCTATTCTCGATAAGCGGGTGCAAAGATAAGCAATTAATTGAAAGTTGAAAATTCTTTTAGGGCAAAACATTTTGAAAAACACGTTCTATTTCTTTCACGTACTTCGGATTAACTACAATTTCTTTGTACCTGTTTTTCAATATCGCCACGGCTTCCTCCGGCAATTCATTATAATACTGCATCACGAAATTATTTCCTATATCATCCCGAATCTGTTCATGCAAGCCCAATTTGTTCAACTCGTCTATATAAGCATTCACGAATCGTTCCGGCTCGGACATCAAATCAGCTAATTTTTCACCCAGCAAATTATTCCAATACGAAACTTCGTAGATCTTATAGCGATACACGCTCCGGTAAACATTTATATCATTTTTCGGCAGCATCCGATCAAATATATTGAAATCGGCAGGCGTCTCACTTTTGTCTTCCCGATTTAACAAGGAGTGATACATGGGATAATAAAAATAAGAGGCCGCCAACGGCACTTTTACCTGCATTCGAAATAATTGCACAAATGCCGGATCGCACGTGTTCTTTTCCACGAATGCTGAAATAATACGATCATTAAAACGTACAATGGAATCCATGAACTGTTTAAAATCAGCCGGCGGGAGTACAAACATCTCCTGTGTTGACGGGAACCACTGCTTTTGGTAATAATCAACCATCATTCGGGTTTCCGGGTTATCACCCTCCAAGAACTCAACAGATTCATAGTCACCCTCCTGCACGCTCTTCACATCCATCTTCAAGCGTACGCTCTTCCCCGACAGCAAATAAAGAGGAAAAGCAGCCTTTCCATTTGCCAAGCGCACGTATCCTGCTTCTTTTAACGGCAAGATAGTCTCAAAATTTCCCGTACTGTCTAAAGCCACCGTAATGGTTGTGTCTTGTCCGCAGATTTCAAAATATAATTTATCTCCTTTATAATGAAGCAAATCTCCCGAAACCTTCACCCCATGAATAGGATTGCATGCCCACAAGCATGCAATCCATAAAGCTATATACCACTTCATCGTCTATTTCACTTTGGTAAAATGATATCGAACCATATGAAAATCCATCGGGAAATCGCCTTCTGCCGCATAATCAGCATTGCTCTTATATGTATCATACAGAAAGTCAGTAGGTTCATAATCCAACACGGTCACTTCCAAAGTCTCTTTATCATCCAACAATCTAAAACCGACTTGTACTGCTCTCAACTTTTCATTCGTACCAGAGAAATTCACATTTGCTTGACTCAATTCCAACATAGAAGCAGTAACCATAGGCGGCCGACCTATTCCGGCAAGTTCATACAAATATAACTGTTGTTCCCTCAAGAACTTTACATCGCAATCCCTAAAATATTTCGCCATATCTCCCGTTGCATGAACTTTTAACTTTGCCCCGCCGTCCACAAACTCTAATATATCCGTCGGTAAATTATTTTCCGGTAAATGTGCCACCTCGTCCAATCCCCCGTACCAATTATTCTCTCGCAGATACTCTATTGACGTTACCTCTTTGAAAGCCCACTTTCCGACCAAACGATCAGGCGTTGTCATCCCTTTTATATAAATCTCAGTTTGATCCACATCTCCCGGCAGCACTCGATCATTCCCGTCCGGAACTAATAAAAACAAGGTCGTTTTCCCCTCTTCCCATTTCAAAAACTTAATTTTTATTGTACCATAACTCTTTTTGGCCGGAATAACAAACATTTTATCAGGATTATCCACGAATTCATAATGCACATGTTCTATGGCCGTTGAATGTTTCCCCACGATGAAAGGAACTTTTGTATCCGTACTCGCCGAGAAATATTTTCCCGTATTTGCATCCTTTGCATTCATACGAACCTCAAGCTCTCCGGGTAACACGTAGTTCTCTTCTGCAAAAGCACAAATTAACTGTCCTTTAGTAAGCACTTCGATCAACGTAAAATTATATTCTCCCAATACATACCCCTCTACCGGACTCAATTCCAATTTTATCGTTTTTCCTCCCTCGAAATTATTCTTGGGAGTCACGGTAATACTAGCAGTTCTTTCTCCCGCGGGAATAACAAACTCATCAGCCGAAAGTTCATACTCTTCCCCCTGAACGGCAGCACCCCGCACGTTAAACTTAACCGATGTATTCGCTTGTACCGGTTCGGAAACCTGAATCTCCACCTCCAAAGGATTCTCGGCATCCAATGTATAGATCAATTTCGAAAAAGCCAGTTGAGGCCCTTTCTCTTCACTGTCATCATCGTTACATGCTACAAAGCACATCGACAACAGCAGGCAGGCAATCGATATAATATTCTTCATCATATTTCTCTTTAATCTTTAGCTATTACAACCCTTGAATCGCGTTATTATACTCCTCTTTCAGCAACCGTATCTCTTCTCGTTCTTCCAAAGTCAGCGGTCGTGCTTTAGGCAACTGGTAATCCTGACTTTCTGTCAAAATACGCGGCGGGACATCATCCGGTTTATCACATCCTCCACAAAAAGACAACAAAACAAACCCTAAACCCATCAATATTATTCTTGTTTTCATACTTACCTCCTTTTCATTACTTGACATAACCTTCATTTTGAATCATTCCCGGGATCAAATCAATATCCCTCGAAGGAATCGGTGCGGTATACATAAATTGTTTCGTCTCGTATTTAAGCCCGTCTTTAGCAATCCAAAACTCCGGGCATCCGTTCCGTTTCAAGTCGAACCAGCGATCACCTTCCATGAACAACTCTTTCCGTCGTTCACAATGTATCGCCCACAACAAGGGAGTAAAAGCCCCTCCTTCCGCATTTACCCGGACCAAAGCAAGCTCATCCACGGCAGGTAAATTCCCCATGGTATAGGGAGTATAATTCGAAATCCGTTTTGACCTCAACAAATTCAAATACTCAAGCGCCTCTCGTGTTTGATTCAAATAAGCATACGACTCCGCCATAATCAAACACATCTCCGCGCTTCTGACGCAAGCCAACGGAACCTTCTGTGCCTCTCGTTTATTGTTAAACAAAAACGAATACCGAACATCTTGCTCTTTCTCAACAAATAGATCAATAAAACTTTTACTTACAGGTTTCACGGCTAAATACCCTTTGGCTCCATTATAGTTCTGATCGCCACTCGTATGAGACAACATGTAAGAACGCAAAAGGATATTACCCTTCCGGGCATGTTGGGCAGAGAGCATTTCAACATACTCGTTTCCCTCCACCAAGGGATAAGCCTCCAATATTTCTTTGGCCACGGGTATCGCCTGTTCCCAATTTTGTGACCAAAAATATAGTCTAGCCAAATAAGCTTTGGCCACATCCACCGTGTAACGATAAATTTCCGATTGGGAATTATAAGAAATTCCTTTCTTCAAATCTTCTTCTATAAGCGACACAATTTCCTGCAGACTTGACCGTTTCGGGCGTGCTTCCATATCAAAACGCGTCACGATTGAAAGTCCCAATTGTTCATCTGCCTTTTGCTTGTTATAAGGTTCACAGAAAAGACGCATCAGATTGTAATAAGCGACACCCCGCAGCGTGTAGGCCGTGGCATAACATGCCTTTGCCATCTCCGTGTCAGTCTCTTTCATTTCGTGTATCACCAAGTTACAATTCCTGATCAAGGCATACAACTTCTCGTATTCAGACTTAAACGAATTCAAGCGGTCACCCACATATTTGGGAATAGCACCCATTCCAACGACATTCTTTGTCAAACTATTCTCTACGTTATCACTAAAACACTCGAATTCCAACTTTTCCATCGCGTTGCCCAATATAGCATCGTCATAACCATCATCGATCTCGCTCAGATGACTGTTCAACAACGCAGCGAATTCTTCAGCCGTCTTAGGAATCACCTCGCCTTTCGGTTTCACATCCAAGTACTCCTTACAAGATACACAAGCAAAGAATACGATTAAAAACACACTTATATTTTTCAAATTCTTCATAATCACACAAATTAAAAGCCTAAACTAAGTCCAAATGAACAGGAACGTGCCAAAGGATAAGTGGCCCCGGGCGTTTCCGGATCCAATCCCGAATAATTCGTTATCGTAAATAAATTCGTCAGGATAAAGGAAAAACTCAAAGAAGAAACACCCATTTTACTCACCACATCCAAAGGCAACGAATAAGACAACGACATATTTTTCACCCGCAAGAAAGAGACATTCTCCAGCATGGTTGCCCGGGTAATCGTACTGGATGTCGGGTAAATCTGGTCATAATAAAGTTTTTCGCCATACGTATCGATAATCCTGGGATACTTTACTCCGGTTCTGTTATTCTCCGTCCAACGATTCGTCACGTCTTTCCGCACATTCAAATGATTCACGTACAAATCATTTTCACTCGTCGGGATCTTTTCTCCCGATGACATTCCCGTAACGCTTATCGTGTTATAACTCACCGGCGACGTTATCTCATCCACAACCTTTCCTCCTAATGAATAAGCACCGCCGACATTCAAGGAAAGCGTCTTCCAGGAGAAGCTAAAATTAAAACCTCCCGTTACCGGAGCTGTTGATGTTCCCTTGTAGAATATATAGTTATTCACATCACTCAAATCTGTTGGCTTCAAAATATCTGCATCCGGACGTAGCTTATATTTATACAACCCGGTTTCCGGATTTATTCCCGTTGATTTACCTGCAAAAATCGAACCTAGAGGATACCCGACAAAATTATTGGCCGAATAAGATATCGGTGACGTGTAACGTTTCAAAATATTACTATTCCAGGCTACATTTACCGAAGCGTTAAATCTAAAATCACTACACTTAAAGACAAGCGCCTGCAATGTTGCCTCAATTCCTTTATTCTCGATCTGAGAAGTATTATAACCTTGCCCCCTGAATCCTGTCATGTAAGGGACATCAACACTTGTCACGAGATCCTTGCTCAAGCGATAATACGCCTCAACCAAACCATTAATCCGGTTATTAAAAAGTCCGAAATCCAAAGCTACTTTCATATCCCGCGTTTTCTCCCAACGCAAATGAGGATTGGGAGCCTTCCGAACTTCCCCGATGCGAAGATTTTCCAAGTCGGTTTTCCGATAAGAGGTTGAGTAATACATAATCAACTCCGGCTTTTCCGTTTTATTCACGTTCCCGGTATATCCCATCGCCATACTTAACTTCAAACGACTAAGAACAGGACGAAGTTTTTCCATGAAATGCTCGTCACCCACGTGCCAAGCCAAGCCTAAAGACCACGTCGGGTTAAACTGTTCGTCACTACCGAAATTATTTGACCCGTCAGTACGGAAAGAGAGACTGGCAATATACTTATCATACAAACTATAATCCACGGAAGCATAAAACGACGCGAAACGAGTTTCCTCGATAGATTGCCCGGAAAGCCCGTCAATCAAATTCGTCATATCCACTAACTTATTATAGTCAACCTTATCATCTGTCTTTTCCGGGGCCGGGGTAGAAGAATTTCCGGTAACGGGATCATAACCATAACGTTTCTCGTAAATACTTTTCGCTTTAGAGCCTCGTATTTCCGCTCCGGCCAATACCTGCAGGCGATGAATCGAATTGAAAATATCCGAATAATTCAATTGCCATCTCGCGCTATAATTCGTGTTATTAGCTGAAGATTGGGTAATTGACCCGTAACTTCTCCGGCTATTCCAATCGTCCAATACACTAGGCTTATCTCTAAAAGCGGCATACGTATCAATACCATTGATGTTATCCGATTTATTATTGATAAAATTATACGAAAGCAAACCGGAAAAACGGAACTTTGAAGAAATCGTGTAATTCAAACTTAACATCAAATTGGCAGCATAATCATCTGCAACACTAGACGTTTCATTAATTTCCCGCATAATATTATACCCGTTGGCAGGAAGTATGGCCTCTCGCCCGCCATTAATTTGATTCAGATTATAATACGTATAATCCGGTCTGTATGAGCCGTCTTCATTATACGGCTTCTCGTAAGGATTGGCAAAATAAGCATATTGGAAAGGATTCACATTCAACGAGGAACCATCTGATTTTTGTTGAGAAAAATCAATTCCCAAATCTACTGAAACTCGCTCGTGAGGATTCAATTTCACCTTTGTAGACAAACTGTATCGATCGTAAGAAGTTTTTCTCAGTATTCCGTTATCCTTCGAATAACCAAGTGAAACATAATATGTTGCTATATCACTTCCCCCGGATAAAGACAAGTAGTGATTCATCGAAAAGGCTGTCCGGAACAACTCGTCAAACCAATTCGTCGTGGTTTTAGACAAGTCCGCTATATAAGCATCTTGCTCCGCGGCACTCATCGGTTCGAACCCCTCGTCGGTCCAAACCTTACCGTCCTTCCCCAGCTTATTGGCCCGTAACATTCCGACAATACCAACCACCGGATAATACGTCCCGTTCGTAAACCCATCTGCCGAAAATTCATCCCACAACTCCTGCTCCCAAGCCAATTTTTGTTTCGAATTCATTAAATTACCATCTCTTTGCGGTTTCATCACCATCGAAAAATTAGCCGAATAATTCACAGCCATTTTTCCGACTTTACCTCTTTTCGTCGTGATCACGATAACTCCCCCCGCGGCTCTTGAACCATAAATCGCGGCAGCAGAAGCATCCTTCAATATGGTAATATTTTCTATATCATTCGGATTTATCCCTGCTATACCGTTAGCAAAAATATCATTGAAATCTCCCGCTTTAATGCGTCCTTTTTCAATACTCGGTATGTTACGTTGCAAAGGCACCCCATCAACTACCCATAAGGGCTCAGCATCCCCGGTAAGCGTATTCGTTCCCCGAATCCGAATCTTTGCCGATTCACCCGGACGACCGGATTTGGCCACGATACTCACACCGGCCACCTGTCCTTGCAACAATTGATCTATCGACGTGGGCACCTTATTTTCAAACACCTCTTTACCCACCACAGCCACGGAACCCGTGGTTCGTTTTTGAGTCGTCTGCGTGTACCCCGTGGAAACAACCACCTCATCCAACTGCCCCACGGCCATCTTCAACACCACATTCACGTGGGTCTCCGCACCTGCCAGTTTGACCTCCCGCGTCTCCATCCCAATAAAAGAAAACTGTAAAACCTGATACCCATCCGGCATATCCAAAACAAAATTCCCGGTAGCATCTGTTGAGACGCCCATCGTTGTTCCTTTAATCATTACCGTAACACCGGGTAATGGCGCCCCGTCCTCATCTTTCACACTCCCCCGGATCACCTTAAACTTCCGTCCGGATGATTCCTGTGGAGCCCTCTCCAATAAAATAATCCGGTCCTGAATTCGATAACGCAACCCCGTCCCCTTCAACACTTCCTTCATCACGCTATCCAAAGAGACTTCCTTGACATCTACCGTTATCCCGCCAAGATCCTTCACGAACTTCTCGTTGTACACGAAATTATACCCGGATTGCTTTTTGATCTCTTCCAGCACTTTAACCAGCTTCTCATTGGTCACCTTCAAGGTTATCTTTTCCGGTGAATGCCCTGCCCAAAGCGTGCCTGATGCAAACAACAATAGCATCAAAAATGCACAACACTTGTTGAATTTTCTGAAAAAAAACTTTTCTACCATCATTTTTACCTATATTTGTGTGTTATGTCTATATAACATTTTGCGTTAAAGAGATTAGGAAAGACCAATTAGCCTAATCTCTTTTCTTTTGTACATAGACGATTTTGCGTTCTACTTTAAATGACACGGAAGTTGAAGACTCAATCACGGCAAGCAAAGACTCTAACGATACATCGCTTGACACATCTCCCGTATAATACTCCTCCTCAAATACTTGTTCTCGAATAACGGTTACATCATAATACCGGGACACTCGTTTCAAAATTTCCGTCAACGAAGCATTCCTAAAACTGAAATTACCACTCTTCCAAGCAATATAATGCTCTGTGTCACATTTTGAAACGTGGATCTTAGCCTGCACGTCATGCATATTCACCTCTGCCATATACCCCGGGGTGATGATCCGGGATTCCCCTTTCCCTGCAGACACTTCCACAAGCCCCTCGACCAAAACGACAAAACTCTTTCCCTCATCCTCGTACGTATTCACGTCAAAGGTAGTCCCCAGCACCTTCACATCCATTTTATCCGTACTCACGATAAAAGGACGGGAACTATCTTTTGCTACCTCAAAGTAACCTTCTCCACGCAAACTGACCTCCCTTTTATCTTGACCAAAAGATACCGGATACTTTATCTTTGAATCTGCATTTAACCATACTTTTGTTCCATCCGAAAGAACCAAATGGTAGAATGTCCCTTTCGGAATGATCAACTGGTTAAACTCCAACTCCTTTTTATGCAAAGAATCCGGTTGAACATATTCCAAACGATTCCCCTCATAAAGTTTTGTTCCTTTATCCAATTTTACCTCATCTTGTCCCACGTTCGAAATATCTACCACTTCTCCGGTCGACAACACAAGGCAAACATTATTTTGTTGTCCCTGTTCAGCCAGTACAACTCGCTCCTCTCCTAAAGTGCCCAACCACAACCACAATACACTTGTTATTAATAAACAAACACTTGCCGCAACTGCTACTCCCACTCTTATATTCCTCTTCCTTTGTTGTTGCCGTTTCTTGAAACTCTTCCATTTCAAATCAACATCCACCCCATCATACCGTTTTTCTAATTCTTCCGTGGAAATTCTTTGTAAGTTTAAAAAGACATGTTCCTTCTCCTTGGACTCACTCCTCCAGGAATCCAATTGTCTTTTTTCCGAATCATCCAACCCGGCAATTCGTTCTTTACAGATTAATTTAGCTATAAATAAATACTGAATTATCTCTTTCATCTATCTCTCGTTTTCCCAATAACGATCGAGATAAAAAACAGTATAGGTAAATTTTTTACTTTTTTTCAAAAACTATAATAACATGGCAATTATTAAGAACAAATGTCCCAAAGACTTATTCAATTCTCTATAAGCAACCGATTTATGAAATTTCACCGTTGTTTCACTTATCCCCATTTCCTCCGCGATCTCCTTATTCTTCTTGCCTTCTAAATGCAATTTGATCACCGTCTGCACCTGAGGGGTTAATGATTGTATCGCCTTGTGAATTAAGAAACGACTCTCCTCATCTATGATTGCCTGCATTAAATAATCACTGGTTTCCAATTCTTTTGAGAATTCACTAGAATAACGTTCTTTAATTTTTTCATGACGAATATAATCTAAACACTTGTTTCGAAGAGTTCGATAAATAAAAGCCTGCAATGACACCTCAGAATCAAACATCTTCAAATGCCGAGACCAAACAATAATGAAAGTTTCCTGTACTATATCTTCCCGCACATACGGATCATTAATAAAGCGAGACGTAAAGGCAAAAAACTTAGAGAAATGCTCTTTAAAAAAGTGCTTAAAAATAAGCACTTCCCCATTCAAAAATCGAATATACTCACATTGTTCCTCTGTCATTAAACGATCCTTTTTTGATTTTTTGCATTTTCAAGAAAGACGTTAAAATCTTGTGAGTACAAAAAAATTAAATGCCTGATAATTAGGTTAAGCTAAAAAGTGTTATCTTTGAATTACAAATAATTTCTTATTGAAAATAGTTGTCAAAAAAGGATCGTTTAAACATGGTCAGTCAACCTTATCCATATCAGCACTATTTAGCCTTTGTCCTAAAAGATTTTCAACAAAATAATATCGGATAAGATTCACATAATATGGAGAACCCAAGCCGTGATCTGCCCCGGGAATAAGCATCAAATCAAAGCGTTTATTTGCCTGCATCAATGCATTGGCCAACCGGATTGTATGGGCCATATGCACGTTAATATCCATATCTCCGGTTATCAACAGTAACTTCCCCTTCAAATTCTTGGCTAATTCAATTGTTGTCGGGATCTTGGATTCAAACGAATATACCACGCTATCCTGTTTTCCCACTCTCTTTTCGTGCATTTTCACGCCATGATAAGTCTCACCCCACCATTTCGTATATATATTATTATCATGATTACCGGATGCGGCAACCGCAACTTTATAGAAATCCGGATACGTCAGAATAGATGCTGCAGCCATAAAACCACCTCCGGAATGTCCGTAAATCCCCACCCGATCCAAATCAATAAAAGAATATCGATTAGCCAACTGTTCGACCACGAACTTGCAATCCGCCAAAGCATAATCCCTCAAATTTCCATACCCGAAACAGTGATAATTTCGTCCCCGGGTAAAACAACTACCCCGAAAGCCGACATTCACCACGATAAAACCCAACTGAGCCAAAGACTCGTTTCCATTATCATCCAACGTGAAAGACTGTGGAACAAAATTCTCTTGCGGTCCCGGATACACGTTCACGATAATCGGGTACTTCCGTGTCGTATCCATATCAAACGGCCGATACATCACGCCATAAAGATCCGTCATCCCATCTGCCGCTTTCACTCTTATCCGTTCCGGCTTCTTCCATCCCGTCTCGTACAGCAAACGCAAATCGGGACGTTCCAATTCCATGATTTTTTTCCCCTTCATGTTCCTTAATTCGGCAATAGGCTCCTGATCCGCCCGAGAATAATTATCAATCAAATATTTCCCGTTCTTGGCCAGATCAATCGAATGAAACCCGTCTCCGGGAGTCAACAACGTCAAATCGGAACCATCAAAATTCACTTTATAGAAAAGACGATACTCCGGATTAATCCCCTTCTCCCGGCCATACCCCTCAAACACGAAACTACGTCCCAACGTATCCATCTCCATGATTCTCCCGGCCACGAAATCACCCGTCGTCACCGGATTCTTCAACTGCCCGTCCTTGTTGTAAAGATAATATTGCCCCCAACCGGAACGTTCTGACCACCAAAGAATATCCTCCCCTCCATTCAATATTCGGCATTCAAACAACTGCTCTGTAAAATGCGGTTCACAACGTTCGTGAATAATTTCAAAAACCTCTCCCGTACGAGTATCTACCCGGCAAAGATCCATTTCGTCACACGTCCGGCTCTTACGGGTAAAATAAATATATTCCGGGTATTTATTAAAATCAAAAAGTATTATTTTCACCTCTTGATCCGGATATTTCGCAATATCAACCACCTGATGCGATCTCTTTTCCGCGTGAAACAGATGCAAATCATACGTGTAGACATATTTTTCCCCGGGCATAGGGAATTTATAAGTCTTCAACGTCGGACGAGGCTCTGCCAGATGGTCAATCAAATATCCCTCTCCCACATTCCGGCGATCCTGTCGCAAAGCATAGAACACCTTGGAATCCCCCGACCAGGTAATTGATGCCCCTTCCCTCTTATCCGTATCCTTATCCCGTTGAAAAGAATAAGAATAATAACGCTCCCCATCCGTCGTCAACTGGTAAGAAATCGTGTCTCCTCTTTCCTGCAGATACACGTTATGCTTATAAGCATACACCATATAGTTGCTATCCGGAGACCAGCGTTGCCAATAAGGAACGTGACTAAAACTATTTCCTTTACTTTCCCGTGAATATTCTTTCAAGACATTGCGTTTCACATCGTATTCAAAATCTTTCCCGTACTTGGAAAATATCAACCGATAAGGATTATCCCCCTCAAAACGGACTCCTCCCAATTTAAAATCCCGCACATTTTCAGTTTTACCCGTCAACTCCGCTAATTTCGCTGCAAGTCGCTCCGTTGAAAACAATTTCTGCTTCTTACCTTTCCCGGCATCCACCAAATAATACACCGTCCCGTCGCTCGTCGTGTAATAATACCAGAAAAAATCAGAATTTCCAATCCACGAGGGATAAACCGATAAACTATGGACATAATCAGAAAGGTTCTTCTCGGAAAACTTGACACAAGCCTCAAAATTTGCCTTCTGTGCAAATACACCACTCCCCATCAAGAAGAGTAGTAGGCATACAATACTTCTCATCATGTTTAATACATTTTGCGTTCTACATAAGCACGATTACACGGTAAAGACCAATAAACCATGAAATCGCTTGCCTCAAAAGTAACTCTTTTTTCAACAAATCCTCGCTTATGCCTTAAAAATAAAAATAAGCGACTGTCGAACACAAGAGGAGAAAACACCGCTTGACAACCCATCCATCCCCTGTGTAAGGGAAAATTAGAGAGGGTAGACCGGCTAAGACGTATTCGACAGCCGCTTATTTAGTAAGTCCCCATACAGACCCAATGATTCACGCCGCAACTTGCAGCTCGTCACCGACGATCAAATTCGCTCGAACTCCGGCAACACCATATCCAACCATTTGCTTATTCGGGCATCCGTCTTCTCCGGTTCAAAATCCTCATCCAAAGGTAATCCCACAAACAGATCATCGATCACGGCAGTAGAATCCTCGTACGCGTATCCGTCTGTCGAAGTCTTTCCCACAAGCGTTCCGCCAAGTTTTGTCACCAATTCCGCCATGTACCCCATTCCATCCACGAAATTCTTCGGGTAGGTCACGTGATCACCCAAGCCGACAAGAGCCACAAAACGATCTTTCAACGAAATCTTACGCATACTCGGGAAAAACTTGGCCCAACGATCCCTCTGTTCCCTTTCCCACGTACTACGCCCCAAAGAAGAGCATACCAATATCAAATTCTTATAGTCTAACAACTTATCCGCCTGAATATCACTTACACAAAACATATCCACTTGATCCGCCCCGATCTTCTTCTTCAACATCTTGGCTACCCGGTGAACACTTCCCCCCGAGGGTGAATAAAAAATCCCCAACCATTTCATCTCGCTCGTCCGCTCATCCAGTAAATAGTTCCCCTTCAGGTCGGCAGTCAAACGTAACGTTGTATCCTCTTTCACTTCCTCTTGCTTCGCCCCCGACCTCTTTTGTTCAGTCTTATTCTTATCCATAAAAATATAGTTTATAGTGATTAAACCATTATCATCAACTATAAACTATACGGTAAGAAAGACGAAAAGTTATAGACGTCTATTTTTTATGCGTGGCAATAGCCAACAAAACTCCCAGGATAACCCCCAGCAAGGCGGCAAATAAAACCCGCATATCACCCGGCAACAAGAACGTGATCGTGTGAGCCGGGAACCAGAAGAATGGAATCGTCTTCTTGAAAACGAAATTCCATTGCACCCGCCAATTCAAATTGGCCATAATCTCCCCCATCTGTATCGGGGTAAAAAAACCGGATAACGTTCCGCCATGAGTCAATATATGTGTATCCGTGATCTTATGCAATGTCATAAAAACAGGAGCAAAAATCGTGTTCTGTGCCACAGAAATACAAAAGGCCACGAACACCTTGTCCCACGACAAACTCTCGCCCATCACGGCAACGGCATTCTCCATCCCCATCGTCTTCAAAAAGACCGGAACCCCACTTGAGAAAATCGTCATGGCCATACTGATACCCATGCCCAAAATCCCCCACACGATAGCACGAGGCCAAATCCCGAAACCTTCCCGGTTATACACTCCCGCACTTATCCTCAACCCGATACATTCTCCAAACGTCGATAAGATCGCGAACTTCAAAAAGCTCATAATCATACCATGCTCGGCGTTAAATGTTTTATAAAAAGAATACACGGAATCACACACGAAGAAAGGCAACAGGCATACGATAACGCACCCGATAACAATAAAATCACTTTTTTTCATCACACATACTTTACAATTTCCCGGGAAGCCACACCTTCCCGGGAAATCTTAAACATTATTTTTCAATACGAATACGAGCATCTACAGCCACCACGTTATCTTTATTTCCCAACAACGGGTTCAAATCCATCTCGAAGATTTCCGGGGCTACCTTCACCAAAGCGGAGATTCTCATCACGGCCTCGGCAAATTTATCCTCGTTCACGGGTTCTTGTCCGCGAACACCCTGTATAATCTTGTACGATTTCAACTCTTTTATCATACCGTGAGCCTCCTCTTTAGACATCGGAGCCAATCCGGCCTTCACGTCTTTCAACACCTCGATAAAGATACCACCCAACCCGCAAAGTACCATGTGACCAAACTTATCGTCCCGTTTAGCACCGATAAACACTTGCGTTCCATCCAACTGTTGGGCAAGCATGATCGCGTATGTATCCTTGATCTGCATCATCCGTTTGAACTCGCGGCGAACCGTCTCCTCGTCCTTCACGTTCAACACGACTCCGCCTACATCCGACTTGTGGATCGGCCCGACAACTTTCATTACCAGCGGGAACCCGATCTCTTTCGCCATCTTAACAATCTCCTCCTCGTTATCAGACACGCCCTCTTTAGCTCTCGCTACCCCGGCTGCATCCAACAACGCGTGAATCTCGTCTGGAGACAGATAACCGTTTTGCGCGTTATCCACCACCTCGCGGATTTTCTTCACGTCCATATCCGGCATTTCAAAATGCTCCGGTTGCGGGGCAGGAGTCTTGTATATCTTACACAAGGCATTTCCAAACAACACCTCGTCCGGGAAATAAACACGACCTTTAGACACGAACTCCGCAATCTCATCCTTCACGATCTTGGAAGAAGGGAAAATCGGGAAAATCGGTTTCTTGCTGGTCTTCATCTTCTCGTCGAGAACATTGTACACATCAAACACGGGAAACAAACCGGGACTACCGAAAATAACTGCCATCCCGTCAATATTATCAAAATCCCGATCACAAGCATCCAAGATATATCCTAACTGTTCAGCCGTACCTGTTGCCAAAAAGTCTATCGGGTTACCCACAGATGACCCGGCAAACAACTTCGCCAGCAACTCTTGTGCCTTCTCTCCTTCAATATGCGGAACATCCATCCCTCCGTTAGAAAGAGCGTCCGTCAACATAACGGCAGGCCCTCCAGCGTGGGTCACGACAGCCATATTACGACCTTTCATCTCCGGGTGCATGAAAATTCCGGCAACCGTCATCAACTCGTCACGTCCGTTACAACGCACGATGCCTGCCTTGCGGAACAACGCTTCCACGGCAACATCCGAGCTGGCTAAAGCTCCCGTGTGAGAAGATGCCGCACGACTTCCGGCTGCAGAACCTCCGGACTTAACAGCAGCGATCCGGCATCCCTTACGAATCAAAGAAGACGCGTGTTTCAACAACTTCTCCGGCTTCTCGATACTCTCCACGTATAATAATTTCACACGAGAACTCGTCTTCGGATCAAACGATTCGTCCATGTATTCCAAAATCTCCTCCACCCCTAACTGAGCGGAATTACCCACGGAATACATGCTATTAAACTTGATCCCTTTTTGCATTCCCGAGTCCATAATAAACAAGGCCGTTGCACCGGAACCGGAAATCAAATCCACCCCTTGCGGGTTCAATTCCGGGATCGGGCTCGTGAATACCCCGCTGTAATGATTTGTCAAAACACCGATACAGTTCGGTCCGATCAATGATCCTCCTACCGAATTCACCGTCTCCACGATCTGACGCTCCAACTTGGCACCCTCCTCGTTCTCTTCATGGAATCCGGCAGAGAGAATAATAAATGCTTTCGTGTTCTTCTGTTTAGCAAGCACTTCCACGGTTGACGGGCAGAATTTAGCAGCAATGGCTAAAATGGCACAATCCACCTCCGGAAGATCCTTCACGTCGCGACATGCTTTAATTCCTTGCACTTCGTCCATCTTCGGATTCACCACGTAAAGTGAACCTTTAAAGTTTCCGTCTTGCAAATTCCGTAACACGGCACCTCCGGGTTTGTGTACGTCATCAGAACCACCCACAACCACAATGCTCTTTGGCTCAATTAATTGTTTTGCTATCATATATTCGATTTATTTTTAACCTCCTCTTTAATTTCAAATGGATGATCGCTGTTACAATCATCCATTTGAAGTTCTTTATTTCTAGATATTATTGAAGAATGTCAGAAACTCCTGTACCTTCTGTACCATCTTCTTCGAGCCCGTGTACAACGGCACCCGCTGATGGAGAGCCTCCGGCTTTATCTCCAGAATTCGCTGCTCCCCGTCTGTAGCCAACCCTCCGGACTGTTCGGCAATAAACGCCATCGGGTTACACTCGTACAACAATCTCAATTTTCCTGTCGGGTGAGAACTGGTTTGCGGGTAAAGGAACACCCCGCCTTTCAACATATTCCGGTGGAAATCGGCAACCAAAGAGCCGATATAACGAGACGTGTACGGACGGTTCGTTGACTCGTCTTTCTCTTGACAATACTTGATATATTTTTTCACACCCACGGGGAAATTCACGTAATTTCCCTCGTTGATAGAATATATCTTTCCACTTTCCGGCGTCTGCATATTCGGGTGCGACAAACAGAACTCCCCGATAGAAGTATCCAGCGTGAAACCATTCACCCCGTTACCGGAAGTGTACACCAACATGGTTGACGATCCGTAAATCACATAACCGGCAGCCACCTGCTCCGTGCCGGGTTGGAAGAAATCTTCCATCACGAGCGGTTCCCCGATAGGAGAAATACGTTTATAAATAGAAAAGATCGTACCCACGGAAACATTCACGTCAATATTTGACGATCCGTCCAGCGGATCCATACATATAATGTACTTTCCATCCTTGCTCAATCCCTCCTCGAAAACCACAATGTCTTGATTCTCTTCGGTAGCTACCCCACAACACTCGCCACTCGCCCTCAACTCATCCATAAAAGTCTTGTCGGCATAGACATCCAACTTCTGTTGGTCCTCTCCTTGCACGTTAATAGAACCCACCTTTCCAAGTATATCTACCAAACCAGCCTTATTTACCTCCCGATGAACTTTCTTGGCAGCGATACCTATGTGGTGCAAAAGTCGTGAGAATTCTCCGGTAGCCCCGGGAATCTCGGCCTGCCGTTCAATAATAAATTGATTTAAAGTTGTAACTTTATGCATTATCATGGTTATGTGTTTTAATTTTTTTGCAAATATAGAGTTATAATCTTTAATTTAAAAGGTTTGCGGGTTTTATTCCGCCTCTTCCGTTCAAATCCTTGCACGTACAACCCAAAACCATGCATCCCTATTGCCAACCAAATTCATCTTAACCATTAACATTAACCCGACACAAGAAGTTTCATCAATAGGCACGAACGGGCCAAATGTTCATTATTGCTTTATCAAAAAGACTATCAGATCCAGATTTTGTTACTCCCCCACAATCTTTAACTGAAATCTCTGTTGAACTACCATAACTCAAGGTACCCATTTCCAAACCCAATCCTTCTTTATGCAAAACAATCCATCTAATTTCATTCAATGCTGGGAAATACCAATTTTCTCCCAAATCCTTACAAACTTTAAAAGCAGGATACAAATCAAGGGTTTCCCCGTTATCACGCGCAAAAGCCTCCACGGTTTTCAGATTCTCCAATCCATCATATCTATTACTTGCTCCAATGAGAGATGCCTTCCCTTTTGATTTTGTCTCACTCCACAATTCGCTTCCTAACGAAGCATTCGCCACAATCCTACCTCGATAAGCATTTATTCCATCTACATTTGTAACAAACGAGTTACTGGCTTCATCATATCCCGTCACTTCCCCCACCGCAAAAATCACCCCATCTCCCCAAGCATCCCCGACCTTGGGTGACACCAAAGACAACTCATCCAAATTATCCCCCAGCAACTCCTTATCCTGAAAGTAATAATCAAACTCATCTCCCGCCTCCGTGTAAAAACGAGCCTTATTCAACTGCAAAGTTCCCCCCTCTTTCTCCCTCGGGAACATAAATTCCATCTTATTCCTTATCACGGGAACATTCAACTTCTCGTAGTTTCTATTCTCAGAAGACAAATACAAATCCGCCCGCTTCACGACCACCCCGCTCGAAACATCCGTTAACGTTGCCACCACATTCTGCCCCTCTTCAAACACGACATAAATCGGCGGTTCCGACTCGTCCCAATCTTCAACCCGGGTACTGATCACCACATCTTTATCGCCTGCTCCCGGATACTGATTTATCAAAACATCACATGTATATAATTTCCCTTTTTCCAGTGACATGCCATCCGCCGGAACCGAATACGACCTTTCTTTTCCATCTTGGACAAAACGAAACAAAACATCCCCACCTTTCACCTTCTGAGGCAAAACAATCACCATCGATTCACTGGCCGGTTGCGCCTGTATATCGTCAACAGCATCTCCCAACGTCAACTCGCCCGTGGCCACGTCAAAACTTCCCTCCCGAACAACGTTTAAAACCTCAAGAGCCGTTATCTGCCCAAAATCAACGGTCTCCGGGGTATCTGTTCTAAAATGGAATAGCAACTTTACAAACTGATGGCTGAAATTCAACGAAATCACGTTATCCGTTGCCCGATAGCGCTCTTCCGATTTCACGTATAAAAAATCAGACCTCAACAAAGCCTCCTCCGACACCTGTTCACCCTCCACCCTCACCGGCACATTCAAAAGATCCGCGGGATTCCCTTCCATTCCCCTGCAACAAAAACCATATATATTTATCGGGTTATTCGGGTACACGTGCTTTTCCCCATCTTCAAAATCTATATTCCCATTGGCATCACTCCTCATCTGGTAAAAATCCTCACTTGCAGGCAATTTTAATTCCTCCTCCTCTTGCTCCACGATATACAACTGCACCTTATCGCCGCTACCCAACCCCGCTCTTGACCCCAACAAATGAACTTGTTGTAACTCCAATACATTTCCTCTAAAACAAATTTCCCGTTCTCCCGACTCGTCCGATGCAACTCGAGCACAACTCAAACACATACATAGACACACGATACCATACAACCAAACTTTTCCCATAATCACATTCATTTACAATTAATAATTCATTCATCAAACACCAAAATCTCGGACAAAGGTATCAAAATAATGCTACATTGCAATTTTTACAACATAAATGCAATCATCACACACCGTTTTACAATAAATGTAACTTAGCTCGGGACTGTCTAGCAAGTCTTATTCCTATCAACAAGCTACCTCCTCCAACTCCCCCTTGCATAGGGGGAGGGTTGATTGCCAAGCGGTTTTCCCTCCTGTGCAAGGAGGGATTAGGGGAGGTAGTCATTAAAAGACTGACTTGTTTGACACACCCTCAACCACCGGGTAAGCGAGGACAGACGAAAAGCTTGCTCGGAATCTGTCGAACGAAAGGTGGTTCGAGACCGTTTCGGGCTCAATACCCCGAAGGGGAGAGGGAGTTGATTGGTCGTGAACTCCTATATAACTTCCCTTATTTTGTATTTTACAATATAAAATTTACTTTTGTTTTGTGTTACTTATAATCGATACCTATAATGAAAGTTTTTAAATTCGGAGGAGCATCCGTGAAAGATGCAACAGGGGTAAAAAACCTCTCTTCAATTGTCCATCAACAACAAGGACAACTTATCGTGGTCGTTTCTGCCATGGGAAAAACGACAAACTTGCTGGAAACATTATGCAACGCCTACTTCCACCAAGACCCCCAAGCGACCGCTATCATGAAAGAACTGAAAAACTTTCACCTGGACATCGTGAACACCCTGTTCCCCTTAAATGACAGCGTCTACAAACACTTGGAAGAATTATTTACAAGCTTGGAAAACATTCTGTCAAGCGAATCGTCACTATGCTATGACTACGAATACGATCGGATCATCTCTTTCGGGGAACTGATCTCCACGACCATCATCTCCGATTACTTAAACATGGAAGGCATCGAAAATCAATTCATTGACATCCGGAAATTCCTCAAAACTGATCAAAACTATCGCAACGCGAACATCGACCTGGAACTTTCCGAACAACTCTGTAAAGATGCATTTGATTTCAACACATCATCCCTATTCGTCACCCAAGGCTTCATCGCCGGAACCCGCACCAACCAAACCACCACGCTGGGACGAGAAGGATCGGATTACACGGCTGCCCTCTTAGCCAACCTGTTAAACGCCGAAGACGTGACCATTTGGAAAGACGTCCCGGGAGTGATGAACGCCGATCCGAAAGAATACGAGAACGCACAAGTAATCAGCAGAATGTCATACAAAGAAGCCATCGAACTATCCCATTTCGGGGCAAAAGTCATTCATCCGAAAACCATAAAGCCGATCCAGAACAAACAAATTCCCCTCTACGTGAAATCATTCCTGCATCCGGAATACAAGGGAACCGTGATACAAGAAATTGACGAACACCTAACGTTACCCCCAATCTATATCAACAAAGAAAACCAATGCTTGTTGACCCTTACCCCGAGAGACTTCTCCTTTATCGCGGAAGAAAAATTAAGTCATATCTTCGCCGTGCTGGCCAAATACAAATTGAAATTGAACCTGATGCAAAACTCCGCCATCAGCTTCTCCTTCTGCGTGGATGGCAACAGCGCCGTGTTCAACGAATTCTTGGATCAACTCCGGGAAGAATTCGAAGTACGCTACAACCAAAACGTCAAACTCATCACGATCCGCCATTACAACGAAGACATCATCCGGGAAATCATCGGAGACACCCCCTCGCTAGTCGAGCAACGCAGCCGGACAACCGCCCAGTTCGTGCTAAGAAATCATGCATCACAATAACTTCAGCGACATGAAACACAAAACACTGTCCATCATCATCCCCGCTTACAACGAAGCCCGAACCCTTTTCGCGTTATTGGAAAAAGTTTATCGCACACGGCTGATTGAAAACATCCAAAAAGAAATTATCGTCATAAACGACTGTTCGAAAGACGAAACGGAAGCCGAAATTCAGCGTTTCATCGCGACGTATCCCGATTGCCCGATACAATACCACAACCAACCTTACAACCAAGGCAAAGGAGCAGCCCTACGAGTCGGGATACAGAAAGCCAGCGGGGAGTGGACCGTCATACAGGACGCGGACCTCGAATACGAACCGGAAGACTTCAACCCGCTATTGGCATGGATGATCGAACACGACGGAAAAGTCATCTACGGATCCCGCTTCCTCAACAAAGCAAACAAACACTCCTACCAGCGATTCTACTTCGGTGGCAGGCTATTGTCCATCATCACGAACATCCTGTACGGGCAACACCTGACGGATGAACCGACTTGCTACAAAATGTTCGACACGGCACTCCTAAAATCCATCCCGTTAACATGCACCGGATTCGAATTCTGCCCGGAAGTAACAGCCAAAGTGTGTCGCAAGGGATACAAAATAAAAGAATTACCGATCCACTATTATCCCCGGAGCATCGACGAAGGTAAAAAAATAAACTGGAAAGACGGGGTCATCGGTATATGGACCCTCATAAAATATCGTTTCTAATTTTAAAGAATCATCTTCATATGGGAATCTTCAATAAAATAAAACCAACCACGTGGATATATCTCTGCCTCGCGATCATCGCGTGTGTATTCATCGTGAACTACTTGAAAATATTTGACTTCAAACCGGACCTGAACGGAGACAACGTTTACTATTACGCCCTGGGAAGAGCCATCGCCGCCGGGAAAGGCTACACGAACATCATGTTCCTGGAAGAAACCCCTCATTCCCACTTTCCCCCGGGCTATCCCCTGTTTAACGCCGGCATCCTACTTTTCACCCATTCCTACACGGCACTAAAAATAGCAAACGGCATCCTGTTCGGGCTATCCATCCTACTCCTTTTCTTCCTCCTGAAAAGGATTTCGGGAAATCTATTAGTCGCCCTGTCAACCTGCTTGTTATGCTGCATGCAGCAAGCCTTACTACGTTTCTCCACGATCGTCATGAGCGAAATGCTATTCACCTTCCTCACGCTGGGAGTCCTGTACCTGATTTCACGGATTGACATGGACCACTTGTTCTGTAAAAAGCGCCCCCGTTCCCAAATCATCTATTTCATCCTGATGATCATCGCGCTGAATTACATCTACTTCGTCCGGACCATGGGAGCATCCATCATTCTGGCAATCATGATATACATCGGAATCCTTTGTATCCGGAAAGGCCTCGCGTACCTCAAAAGCAAACGTAAAAACGACGAGCTCACCATACAAACAGACAACAAACGAGCCCTGTTCAGCCACCTCATAATCCTATGCGTGATCATCGCCTCCTTTGTCGGGGCAAAAACAGCCTGGGACATGCGGAACAAAAGCATTGGGGTCACGAGTAGTGATTATCTCCACGACTTCAAAAAGAAACCCAAAGGCGAAACCATGACCACCTTCTCGGACTGGACCGAACGTATCGAGAACAACCTGATCAGCTACGTGGGCAAATGGATACCCACGGCGATTATCTCCGATGATCCCGGGTTCGACAAAAAAGTAACCACCTCCGAACTTATCGAAGGCATTGGCATCCTAATCATCGTCCTGCTCGGGTTGATCGCGTTAAAAAGAATGCAATTACTCCTGTTCATGTACATCGGCATCACGATGGCCGTACTCATGATTTGGCCGGAACAATACGCCGGACACCGCTACTTTATCGGGATCATACCCCTTTTCATATTCCTGTTCCTAAACGGCTGTCTCGAAATAATGAACATCATCACCAAAAAACTTTCTCTTACCAAATACCGACATGCAATTCCCGCGGGTGGACTGATCGTGTTCCTCCTATTTTTCATGTTCCCACACTATTCAAAAGCCTTGCAACCGCAACAAAATTTTGCAACCTACAAGCAATGGAATGAAAAAATCGCCGACGCCGCTTTCGTGGAGTACATTTATGCCATCAACTGGTGTAAAAAGAATCTTCCCGAAGAAGCGCGCATCGCCTGTCGGAAACCGGAACTTTTTTACCTCTTCTCGGGCGGTAGAAAATCGACCTCCTTTCCCCAGTATGCCGAACCGGAGGACCTGTTCAACCGATTCCAAAAGCAAAAAATTTCGCACGTGATCATCGACCGTTGGTTCCGTCACGGGTATGTCACCGTGTACCCCATGGTCAAAAAATACCCGGATTATTTCAAACCGCTCATCCAGATCGGACAGAACACAAAACAACAGCTACCTACACTCATTTTCCAAGTTTTACCGGAAGGCCAGCCACAAATTCCATAGTTCCGTTCAAAAAAAACAATTACCCCCTCCTTGCACAGGAGGGGGAACCGCTTGGTAATCAACCCTCCCCCTGTGTAAGGGGGAGTTGGAGGGGGTAGCTTGTTGATAGGAATAAGACTTGTTAAACAGCCCCTCTGGTTATTAGGCGGTTTTACATCCCACGTCCTAAAAATTAAATACCGCGATTCATTATTACAACATGACCAATAGCGGACCGCTACCATGTAAAGCGCTATTAGAACGCTATTAGAACGCTATTAAAACGCTATACGGAATAGCGTTCTATTAGGGATTTAATAGGACACTAATTATTTTCTATCCGCAATTGCTCCTGTATTGCAATACTAGTAATTTTGAAGCGATTAAAGAAAAGAGAATGAACTCTAAACGACCTCTTATAAACGCCATATATGATCCTCCCAAAGAATGAATGTATGAAAAAAAGGAGAGGATTTCCAGTTTCACAAATAAATGGTATATTTGCAACTTGATTTTTTAAATGTGCAAATAAGTAATATCTTAAAATCAGGAATCACGATGGACAAAAAATTCCAAGAGTACAAAGGTTTGGATCTCTCTCAGGTAAACAAGGATGTCTTGAAAGAGTGGGAATCAAACAATACCTTCGAGCAGAGCTTGAAGAATAGAGAGGGGCACCCCTCGTTTGTCTTTTTCGAAGGTCCCCCTTCGGCAAACGGGATGCCAGGTATTCACCACGTAATGGCCAGAACGATTAAAGATATTATTTGCAGATACAAAACGTTACAAGGATTTCTCGTTGAGCGAAAAGCAGGTTGGGATACACACGGGTTACCCGTTGAATTGGGTGTAGAAAAGAAACTCGGCATCACGAAAGAAAACATAGGGAAAACGATTTCCGTGGCCGACTACAACAAAGAATGCCGTTCCGACGTCATGAAGTTCACCCGCGAGTGGGAAGATTTGACGAACAAGATGGGGTATTGGGTAGACATGAGCAACCCGTACATCACCTACGACAACCGTTACATCGAAACTTTGTGGTATCTGTTGAAACAATTGTACGAGAAAGGATTCCTGTACAAGGGCTACACGATACAACCCTATTCCCCGGCTGCCGGAACAGGATTAAGCACGCACGAGTTGAACCAACCGGGATGCTACCGGGATGTGAAGGACACGACATGCGTGGCTCTATTCAAAGTGATCCGGGACGAAAAATCGGAAAAATTATTCGCTTTCAGCGACGAAGTATATTTCACCGCGTGGACAACCACCCCCTGGACGTTACCTTCCAACACGGCATTGGCCGTGGGACCGAACATCACGTACCTGGAGGTGAAAACTTATAACCCTTATACGTTCCGTCCGGTAACCATTATCATGGCGAAGGATCGCTTCAGCGCGTATTTCAACAAAAAAGCGGAAGGTATTGCCTTGGAAGATTACAAGGAAGGGGATAAACTGATCCCTTACCAGATCGTGGCCGAATACAAGGGACCGGAACTGGAAGGCATGCGCTACGAACAACTTCTACCGTGGATGCAACCCATGGGTGACGCGTTCCGCGTGATCCTCGGCGATTACGTGACCACGGAAGACGGTACCGGCATCGTGCATATCGCCCCGACTTTCGGAGCCGATGACGACCGGGTGGCCAAAATGGCCGGCATAGCCCCCTTGCAATTAATTGACAAGGAAGGGAGCAAACAACCCATGGTGGACAAACGGGGACGCTTGTTCCGGATCGAAGACATTGACCCGGAATACTTGAAAAACCATGTCAACACGGATTTGTACAGCGAGTTCGCCGGACGATTCGTGAAGAATGCTTATGACCCGAATTTAACTGAAAACGACACGACCCTTGACATCGATTTGAGTATCCTGCTGAAACGGGAGAACAAAGCGTTCAAGGTCGAGAAACACGAGCATAATTACCCGCATTGCTGGAGAACCGACAAACCGGTACTTTATTACCCGTTAGATTCTTGGTTCATCAAAACGACAGCCGTTCGGGATCGCATGATCGAGTTGAACAAGACCATCAACTGGAAACCCGCCAGCACGGGCGAAGGCCGTTTCGGGAAATGGTTGGAGAACCTGGTGGATTGGAACCTGTCGCGTTCCCGCTATTGGGGTACCCCCCTACCGATATGGGTTAGCGAAGACGGGACAGAGAAAAAATGCATCGGTTCGGTCAAAGAATTAGTTGAGGAAATAGAAAAAGCGATACAAGCCGGAATCATGAAGGAGAATCCCTTCAAGGATTTCAAAGTGGGAGACTACTCGAAAGAGAATTACGAGAAAATCGACCTGCACCGCCCGTACGTGGACGACATTATACTGGTTTCTCCCACCGGACAACCGATGTACCGGGAGAAAGATTTGATCGACGTGTGGTTCGATTCGGGAGCCATGCCTTACGCGCAGGTACATTACCCGTTCGAGAATAAAGAGCTGATCGATAACCGGATACATTTCCCGGCTGACTTTATCGCCGAAGGGGTGGACCAGACACGCGGTTGGTTCTTCACGCTACACGCTATCGCGACCATGGTGTTCGATTCCGTGGCATTCAAGAATATCATCTCCAACGGACTGGTACTGGATGCCAAGGGAAACAAGATGTCCAAACGCCTAGGTAATGCCGTTGATCCTTTCGACACGATCGAGAAACAGGGATCCGATCCTTTGCGTTGGTACATGATCACGAACTCCCAGCCGTGGGATAACTTGAAATTCGACATTGCCGGGGTGGAAGAAGTAAAACGCAAGTTCTTCGGGACATTGTATAACACGTACAGTTTCTTTGCCTTGTACGCTAATATCGATAAGTTCACGTATGCAGAGGCAGAAGTTCCGTTTAACGAGAGACCGGAAATCGATCGTTGGATACTTTCTCTATTGAATAGTTTGATCAAGGAGGTAACCGAGGCTTACGAGAAATACGAACCGACGCGGGCCGGACGGGCTATACAGGATTTCGTGATCGAAAACCTGTCGAACTGGTACGTGCGTCTCTCCCGTAAACGTTACTGGGGTGGCGAGCAAACCACCGATAAATTGTCGGCTTACCAAACGTTATACACTTGTTTGGAGACCGTGGCTATCTTGTCCTCACCCATCGCACCGTTCTACATGGATCGCCTGTTCACGGACTTGAACAAGGTGACGGGACGATACACGACGGACGTTCACCTAGTAGATTTCCCGGTGGCTGACGATTCCATGATCGATAAGCAACTGGAGGAACGGATGAACATGGCTCAACAAATATCTTCCATGGTACTTGGATTGAGACGTAAAGTTCAGATCCGGGTAAGACAACCGCTGAGCAAGTTGTTGATCCCGATCCTGAATGACGAGATGACGACGCAATTGGATGCCGTGAAGAATATCATCCTGTCGGAAGTCAACGTGAAGGAGATCGAGTATATCACCGACACGGCAGGTATCCTTGTGAAGAAAATCAAGCCGAACTTCAAGACGCTGGGACCGAAATACGGTAAGTACATGAAACAGATTTCCGCTCTCGTGGCAGAAATGAACCAAAATGATATTTACAATTTCGAGAAACAAGGAACTTATTCCCTGGAAGTGGGAACAGAGACGCTGGAATTGACGCTGGAAGACGTGGAAATCCTGTCGGAGGATATCCCGGGCTGGTTAGTGGCCAACGAGGGACGTCTCACGGTTGCCTTGGACATCAACATCACGAAAGAGTTACGTGAAGAAGGTATTGCCCGGGAGTTGATTAACCGAATCCAAAATTTGAGGAAAGAGAGTGATTTCAACGTGACGGACAAAATCGATCTTTACATCGGGAAACATAAAGAGATTAACGAAGCGGTCGAGAATTTCAAGGCGTACATCGCCAGCCAAGTTCTGGCAGAGAACGTTACGTTGATCGATAAAGCCGAGGACGGTGCTCAACCCATCGAAATCGACGACATACAAACGTTTATTAAAATCCAGAAAATGTAACCTATCCCTCTTACCGCGAGTAAAAGTGGATATTTTTCCACGGGAAAGATTACGTGACGGATTTTTTATTAACTTAGACAAAAACTTTACAACTATGGCCGAGAAGACTAGATATTCGGATGAAGAGTTGCAAGAATTCAAAGAATTGATTCTTGAAAAACTCGAAAAGGCGAAAAGAGATTACGAGGTGCTGAAAGCTTCGATCTCCGGTAGCGATGGAAATGATATCGCCGACACGTCGCCCACGTTTAAAGTATTGGAGGAGGGAGCCTCTGTTCTTTCCAAAGAGGAAGCCGGTCGATTAGCCCAAAGGCAGGCAAAGTTTATTGCCCACCTGGAAGCTGCACTAGTACGAATTGAAAATAAGACCTACGGGATCTGCCGGGTTACGGGAAAACTGATCTCGAAAGAAAGATTACGTGCCGTACCTCATGCAACATTGAGTATGGACGCTAAAATGGGACAAGACTCTTAATCGTAAAAGCGATTAAGAGTCGCTTTAAATTTTATCACACAGATGAGTACGCGGAAAAAACTTATTATTTTTATTATTGCCCTATTAGTCATTGATCAAGTCGTTAAAATCTGGATCAAGACCCACATGATGATCGGGGATGAATTCAGTGTCTTCGGGAACTGGTTCAAAATTCATTTTATTGAAAACAACGGGATGGCCTTCGGGATGGAACTCGGGGGTGGCAAGTGGGGAAAAACCGTTTTAAGTGTATTCCGCTTGGTTGCCGTGGTGGGTATCGCTTGGTACTTGGGACGCCTCATTAAAGAAAAAGCTCCCATGGGAGTAATCCTCTCTTTCGGGTTAATCTTCTGCGGGGCCGTGGGCAACATCATCGACAGCGCTTTCTACGGGATGATTTTCAGCGACAGTTATTCACAGGTGGCAACCCTGTTCCCTCACGGGGGAGGATATTCCTCGTTCCTGCACGGGAAGGTGGTTGATATGCTCTACTTCCCGCTTTACGAAGGTTTTCTGCCTCAATGGATTCCCATCTGGGGAGGTGATTTCTTCGTGTTCTTCCGACCGGTATTTAACCTGGCTGACTCCTATATTACCATAGGTGTGTTTATTCTATTGCTTTTCCACCGGAAATTTTTTGCATCGAAGAAATGATCTGATAATTATAAAAAATGTTACAATAACTACCAAAAAGAGGCTTTCAAACCTCTTTTGTTTTAAAAATAAGTTAATATCAACAAGCAAATAATAGAGTCCGACATTCTTTCCTACCTTGCAACATTATTTATCTATAATTAATTGTTGAATTTATGAAAAGTTTTATTTCAATTGTTGCATTTTTGATGCTTAGTTTCACAGCATTCTGTCAAGGAGGTGTGAATTTTGAGCATATCACGTTTGATGAAGCATTGGCCAAAGCCAAAGCAGAGAACAAACTCATTTTTATGGATTGTTATACCACATGGTGTGGTCCCTGCAAGTATATGACAGAAACTATTTTCCCGCAAGAAAAAGCCGGAGAATTTTTCAATCCCAAATTTGTTTGCGTGAAATTTGACATGGAAAAAGGAGAAGGCCCCGAATTGGCAAAAAGATTTGGCGTCAGAGCTTATCCGACATTCTTAATTCTACGCCCAGATGGATCGGTACAACACAAAGTAGTTGGAGGTGGAGATCTGGAAGGCTTCATCGCGAGAGTTGAAAAAGGACTGAACGAAAAAACTTCTCTCGATTATTTGAACAAATTGTACGAGAAAGGAAAAATGAACAAGAAACAGCTCGTGGCTTACCAGATCGCCTTGAACGATGCTTATGAACAAGCAAAAAGCGAAAAAGTAGGTGAAGAGCTGAATAAGATATTGAAAGATAAGGACAAAATGAAAAAAGAATTCTGGCCTATTCTCGAAGAAAGCCCTTACGGTTCTGATAATTTCAAACTTGTCATCAACAATATAGCTGCATTCAATAAAAATATCGGCAAAGAAAAAGTAAATGCTTACCTCTATAATAATTATAAACGAGCTATTGATAATACCACGCGCCGTAACGCAAAATCCCCCGCCCAAACACTGGAGCAAATTAGCCAAGAATTAGCCAATATCGAGTTGGAAAATAAAGATCAATTGATGAGCAATATCGAATTGGCTCAAGCCACGATTGACCAGAACGTGGATAAAATTATTTCTCTCGCAGAACAGGCAACAGATGCCAAGGGCGAAGACCCATGGTCTATCGTAAACGCCTTAGGATCGATTAGTTCCAAGGTGAACAAAGCGGAAGCCGGTCGTATCGTTGCATTAGGTGACAAATTCATTGCCAATTGCCCGGAAAATGGGAAAGCTTACATGACAAACTTCTTTGAAAAATTCAAAGTAGCAGCACATGTTGGTGTATATTTCTATGAATTAAGCTATGAAGATGCCTTAAAAATGGCTAAACAACAAAGACGTAAACTTTTCATTGATTGCTACACGACCTGGTGCGGCCCTTGCAAGTATATGTCAGAAACTGTATTCAAACAAGAAAACGTGGGTGATTTCCTAAATCAAAACTTCATTTGCTTGAAATATGATATGGAAAAAGGAGAAGGTCCCGAGTTAGCAAAAAAATTCGGTGTTCGTGCCTACCCTACTTTCGTAATTGTAAATCCCGATGGAACGATCCGTCATAAACTTGTCGGTGGAGGTGAAGGCGAACAATTTATCGAAAGAGTAAAAGAGTCTTTCGATGACAACAAGGCTTTAGGAGCTTTAGATGCAAAATACAATAGTGGCAATAGAGATAAAGCGTTTTTATCACAATACGCAAAAGCGATGGTAGCGAATTATGATCCGAATGCAAAAGCTATCGTGGATGAATTGTTGAAAATTTCTACTGATGAAGAAAAGTTATCAGAAGATTACTGGTTCATTTTCGGCAACAGTGAATTAAGCCCCAAAGATTCAGAAGCGGCAAAATTCCTGACTGCCAACCGGAGCAAATTCAATGACGTTATTGGAAAAGAGAAAGTTGACAATCGTTTAAGTGAAGGTCTTTTCCGTGAAATATTAATGGTTATCGCCGGACGCGGTCAAAATACCGATGCAAAACGCCTGGACGCTATCGGACGGGAAGTGAAAGCCCTGAAGCTATCAAACGAGAAGACTTTATTAGCATCTTTAGCCATTGCAAAAGCCGTGAAAACCGAAAATATTGATAAGATCTTGACAAGTTGCGAGAAAGAACTTCCGAAATTGGGACAAAATTCTCAAATGATTGCTTACTATTTATCCGGTGCATTGGCAAAAGCAAATGACACGCAAAAAGCCCGCTGGGAAAAAATAATGCAAGCAAACACGAAGAAATAGGTTTTCCCAAATTTATAATCTTATACGAGGGTCAAAATTCTAAATTCAAACTCCCTCCCCCTTCGGGGTACTCCCTCTATAAACAGAGGGAGAGTTGAAATACTCACTGTCTTTGGTGAGAAATACCAATTCCTCCTCTGTCAGCTTCGCTGCCAGAGGAGTTTTATGCAAAGAACGAATTTTGTCACATGCTCTATTTTGGAGAGAGTTTTTACTAAAAAACGGGTAGAGTTTTTCATTTTCAATTGTTTTACGTAAGTTTGCACCCTAATTTTAGGACGAACAGCTTAAGAAAAGCGACAAATCCGTTTCGGAAGGAAACGGAAATGTAAAAGGAAATCGTATATGATTGAGAATTTAGTAATTGTCGAGTCTCCGGCTAAAGCCAAGACTATTGAACGTTTTTTAGGAGAGAATTATGTCGTAAAATCTAGCTTCGGGCATATCCGGGATCTTGAAAAAAAAGACTTGGGGATTGATATAGAACATAATTTCCAACCAAAATATGAAATATTCCCCGACAAGAAAGCGATTGTAAAAGAACTAAAACAACTAGCCAAGGAAGCCAAGACCGTGTGGTTAGCATCCGATGAGGACCGCGAGGGAGAAGCCATCGCTTGGCACTTGTTCGAAGTTTTAGGATTGAAAAAAGAGAATACGAAACGGATCGTTTTTCACGAGATCACGAAAGATGCTATTTTACACGCCATCAATAATCCACGGGATATTGACAAAAACCTCGTGGATGCCCAGCAAGCCCGACGGGTTCTTGATCGCTTGGTCGGATTCGAAGTATCGCCGGTTTTGTGGAAAAAAGTGAAACCTTCCTTATCTGCCGGACGGGTTCAATCCGTTGCCGTAAAACTCATTGTTGAACGGGAACGGGAGATTAATCATTTCGTTGAACAAAAATACTATAAGGTTACCGGAACATTCGAAACCAAAGATGCGAACGGTAATTCTGTTCCTTTAAAGGCCGAGTTGTCCGAACGATTTTCCACCCAGGAGGATACCGTCAACTTTTTGGAACATTGCAAAAAAGCGACATTCACGGTAAGCGATGTAGAAACCAAGCCAAGCAGTCGTAAGCCGGCGCCACCGTTTACCACATCCACGTTACAACAGGAAGCCTCCCGGAAATTGGGATTCTCTGTTTCACAGACAATGGCTGTAGCTCAAAAGCTATACGAGCAGGGACATATCACCTATATGAGAACGGACTCCGTGAACCTGTCCCAACTGGCTATTGGTGCGGCAAAAGCTGTTATTTGTAACACGCTTGGAGAAAAATATTCCAAACCTAGAAATTTCGCCACAAAGACGAAAGGAGCACAAGAAGCCCATGAGGCTATCCGTCCGACCTACATGGATAAGGAAACCGTTAGTGGAGACAAGAATGAACAACAACTTTACTCGTTAATCAGGAAACGGACTCTCGCTTCACAAATGGCAGAGGCGGAACTGGAAAAAACGACCATAACGATCACTATTTCCGGAGAAAAATACACGTTCGAAGCCGTGGGTGAAGTGATCATTTTCGATGGTTTTCTTAAGGTGTACATGGAATCTTTCGATGACGAGAAAGAAGATGACGAAACGGCCTTGTTACCTGCAATACACAAGGGAGACCAATTAAAACGTTCCTTAATCCAAGCTTTAGAACAATACACGACGCATCCTCCCCGTTACACGGAGGCCAGTCTCGTGAAAAAAATGGAAGCTTTGGGAATCGGGCGTCCTTCCACATACGCACCCACGATTACCACGATTCAGAACCGGGGATACATTTTACGAGAGAGCCGGGAGGGTACAGAACGTCAACTAGACCAGATAGACCTGAAAGGAGAAGAGATAAAAGTCAAAAAGATCAACCGAATATTCGGTGCAGAAAAGAAAAAACTGTTCCCCTCGGATATCGGGATGGTCGTGACGGATTTCCTTTCCAATTATTTCACGAATATCATGGATTACAACTTCACGGCAAATGCCGAGGATGCCCTTGACCATATCGCCGAAGGAGAGGTCGAATGGCAATCTATGATCGGAACGTTCTATCAACCTTTCCACGCTAACGTGGAGAAAACGTTGAAAGAATCCGAGCGGAACACTGGCGCCCGGGAACTCGGTAAAGATCCGCAAACGGGGGAAACCGTTGTCGTACGAATCGGCCGTTTCGGACCGATGGCACAGATCGGTGAAGGAGAACACGTACGTTACGCGGGATTGCTCAAAGGACAATTGATGGAGACCATTACCTTGGAAGAGGCTTTAGACCTGTTCAAATTCCCCCGTCAACTCGGAGAATTTGAAGGGAAACCCGTCAGTGTCGGTATCGGCCGTTTTGGACCTTATATCAAACACAACCAACTCTTTGTTTCCTTGAAAAAAGGGGTTGACGATCCGGGAACGATAACTCTTGAAACCGCCATCGAACGAATCAACGAGAAACGGGAGATCGAGAAAAACAGGAAAATTCAAGAATTTGAGAACGGTGTACAGATTCTCAACGGTCGTTTTGGACCTTATATTACTTTCAATAAAGTAAACTATAAGATCCCCAAAGGGAAAGAAGCTAATAAATTGACTTTTGAAGAAACGATGGAGATCATTGCCAAGGGTGGGGACAGCAAGAAAAAAACAACGAAAAAAACAACCTTGAAAACGACTTCAAAGACAACATCGAAGACAACTTCAAAAACGACCTCGAAGACAACGAAAAAAGAGACAAAGAAGGAAACGAAAAAGAAGGAATAGGGCAATACATGAAAGGGATTAAAATTTATTTGCATAAAACCAATCCATTTTATATATTCGTACCCTCGAAAAATAGAATAAATTCGTGTGAAGAAACATAAAATTTTAATATAAATGGCAACGTTACAAAAAATTAGAAATCGCGGCGGAGTACTTGTTAGTATCGTGATTGGATTAGCCCTCGTGGCATTTATTGTTGGTGATGCTCTTAGCTCAGGCGCCAGTCTTATTAATCGTTCCAGGAACGAAGTGGGAGAAGTTGGAGGTGAATCTATCGGCATTCAGGAATATCAACAAAAAATAATGAAGAATGAGGATTTCATCAAAAGCATGAACGGATTGTCAGCCTTGACAGATGAACAACAAAGAATGATCCGGGAAAATACTTGGAATCAAATTGTTTCTGAAATCATTCTGAACAAGGAATACGAGAAATTAGGCTTGAATGTCAGTGGGGATGAATTATACGATTTCTTATTAGGAAGTAACATGAATCCAGCTGTCAGCCAATTATTTGCAGATCCCAACACAGGACAGGTGGATAAAGAAAGAGCTCGTTTGATTATCAAACAATTGATCGAAGCTCCTGCCGGAACTCCTCAAAAGGAATATTGGTTGAACATGGAAGAGCAAGTAAACACGGCTCGTAAACAAGAGAAATACAATACGCTGTTAGCCAAAAGTTTGTTCGTAACAGATGCTCAAGCAAAAGAACTCGCTGAAAGTGCAGCAACAACAGCAGACATTAGTTTTATCATGAAAAGCTACAACACGGTTAGCGATTCTGCCGTAAAAGTAACTGCTAATGAAATTAAAGATTATTACAATTCACACAAATATTTATTCGAACAAGAAGAAGCCAGACAAATCGCTTACGTGAACTTTGATATCACTGCTTCAGCGGAAGACATCAAAGAAACGGAAGATTGGGTAAATGACTTGAAACCCGAGTTCGCAGAAGCAAAGAACGTGCTTGAATTTGCCAACCTTTCATCGGAAAAAAGATTCCAACCTAAATATTATAAAAAGGGCGAATTGGATAACGAGGAGCTGGATGAATTCTTGTTCACGGAAAAGAGCAATGCGGTATTCGGACCATACTTGAAAGATAACGCTTACAATATCGTTCGTGTTGCCCATCGTCGCGTATTACCAGACTCCGTAAGAGCTCGTCATATTTTGATCGCATCAAACAATATGACTCAATCAGAGAAATTAGCCGATAGTTTAGCCGGTTTGATCCGTAAAGGTGGAGATTTCGATGCATTAGCCAGACAATATTCTGCCGATCAGAATACTTCTGTAAATGGTGGAGATTTCGGATGGTTCACGCAGGATCAAATGCTTCAACCGATCGCGGACTCTGCTTTCTTCTCTAACAAGAACGAGGTGAAAGTGGTAAGATCAAATTACGGATTCCACGTTCTGCAAGTAACCGACAGATCAAAACCTGTTGAAAAGGTACAAATCGGAATCATTGCAAAAGAAATTACCCCGTCTCAACAAACAATCAACAAGATTTATAACGACGCACGTACTTTTGCAAACAATATCAATACGGTAGAGGATTTTGAAGCAGCTTTAACAGCCAACAATCAAACCAAACGTATTGCTAATTTAGGCAAAAACGATTATCAGATTGCCGGAATTGATAATGCAAGAGAAATTATCCGCGAGGCTTATATGACTGAAAAACCGGGATACATTTTGACAACCAAAGAAAAATCCCCGATTTTTGAAGCAGGAGATAAATTCTCTGTTGTGGTTTTGACCGGAATTCAAGAAGAAGGCATTGCCCCTCTGAATTCTGTTTCTGCAGCCATCCGTGCGGAACTGATCCGTAAGAAGAAAGGCGAAATTATCGCTAAAGAATTAACGAATGCTATTTCCGGAAGTGAAAGTTTACTCTCTGTTGCGCAAAAAGCGAATGCAGAGGTAATGGATGCCACGGATGTTAGCTTCAGTTCATTCCAAGTTCCCGGAGTTGGTATCGAGCCCGTGTTGACGGCCGAAGTCGTTACCATGAAAGAAAATGAAATCTCTAAACCGATCATCGGTAACCAGGGTGTTTACGTGGTAGTTGTAAACTCTAAAACTGTTGAAACAGTTACACCCGAACAAATAGAAGCTGCCAAGAGAAGCATCGAACAAACGAATCTATACACCAAGTTTCGTCTGATTCTTCCCGCGTTAGTGAAGAATGCCGGAGTGGTTGATACAAGATATAAATTCTATTAGTAACCTAAACCTCAAACCGAAAAAAGCCACCATCAAGGTGGCTTTTTTTATTCCCTTAAAAGAAAAACATCATTCCCGTTTTCTTTTAATACTCTAATAGAAAAACTATCTTTGCCAGTAAAATGATTCAAATATGAAAGATTATTTCGTACACGAGACTGCCATCATAGATGAAGGTGCCACTATCGGAAAAGGAACTAAAATATGGCATTTCTCTCACATCATGAGTAATTGTCAGATCGGGGAGAATTGTAACATCGGACAAAACGTGGTCATCTCCCCGGAAGTGATCCTTGGGAATCAAGTCAAAGTACAAAATAATGTATCCGTGTACACGGGAGTAACTTGTGACGATGATGTTTTTCTAGGACCGTCATGCGTGTTCACGAACGTGACCAATCCTCGCAGTGCCGTGAACCGGAAAAATCAATATGCAAAAACGCACGTGGGTAAAGGAGCTACCATCGGGGCAAATGCCACGATAGTATGCGGACATGACATCGGGTCTTACGCTTTTATCGGGGCCGGTGCTGTCGTGACAAAAACGGTTCCTGCATACGCCTTGCTCGTTGGTAATCCGGCCAAACAAATCGGCTGGATGAGCGAATACGGGCATCGCCTTTATTTTGATGAAAAGGGAGTAGCCGAATGCCCAGAAAGCAAACAACGCTATCGTTTACAAAACGGGCTAGTTCAAAAAATAAAAGAATAAATTAAATTATATCACCATGAAAATCGCGATGGTAGATCTTCACGGACAATATGAACGCATTCGGGAGGAAATAAATAACGCCATACAGGAAGTACTTGATAGCACAGCTTTTATTAATGGACCTCAAGTTAAAACTTTCGCACAACATCTCGCTGAGTATAATCAAGTAGAGCATGTTATTCCTTGTGCTAACGGCACGGATGCTTTACAAATCGCTTTAATGGCTCTCGGCCTGCAACCCGGAGACGAGGTGATAGTCCCGGTCCATACTTACGTGGCCACAGCCGAGGTGATTGCTCTTTTGCGGTTGGAACCTATCTTCGTGGATTGTGTTGCCGATCGTTTCACGATTGATGTTACGAAAATAGAAGAAAAAATCACTTCCCGCACGAAAGCGATCGTTCCTGTTCACCTGTACGGTCAATGCGCAGACATGGAACCGCTCATGGATATTGCCCGCCGGCACAAGCTTTACGTGGTGGAGGACACGGCACAAGCTATTGGAGCTACTTATACATTCAGTAATGGTGTCGCACAAAAAGCCGGATGCATCGGGGATATTGGAACCACCTCTTTCTTCCCTTCCAAAAACCTGGGGTGTTACGGGGATGGAGGAGCCTTATTTATCCGGGATTATGAATTGGCAGAACGGGCCCGCATGATTGCCAACCACGGGCAAAAGATCAAATATCATCATCGTGTCGTAGGGTGTAATTCCCGTTTGGATACATTACAAGCCGCCATCTTGGATGTGAAGTTAAAATATCTTGATGAATATTCGGCTACCCGCAATGAAGTTGCCGCCCGTTATGATAAAGGATTAGCTGCAGTAAAAGGGATTATCCTTCCACAACGGGCTGATAACAGCACACACGTATTCCACCAATACACCATTCAGGTTGGGAATCACTTACGAGACGAACTGAAATCTTTTTTGGCGGAACATGATATTCCCAGCATGATCTATTACCCGATACCGTTACATTTGCAAGAGGCTTATGCTAAAGAGGGACAAGGTAAAGGGACTTTCCCCATTGCCGAACAATTGAGTGAAGAAGTATTGTCTCTCCCGATACACACGGAAATGAAAATGGAAGAACAAGAATATATCATCAAACAAATTCATGCATTCTTTAACCGATAGAGATACCGCTGTGAAAAAGATTTTGATCATAACCTATTATTGGCCACCTGCCGGGGGACCGGGAGTTCAACGTTGGCTGAAGTTCTCGAAATACCTTCCGGAATTTAGTTATGACCCGATTATTATCACGGTAGATCCAGAAAAGGCTGAATATCCCATAAAAGACCATACACTGGAACAAGATGTTCGAGTCGGACAAAACGTGTATCGTACAAATTGTTCCGGCTTATATGAATATTATAAAAAACTAACCAAAACTCAAAGTGCCCCATATAGCGGATTCGTCAATGAAGGGGTTCCTAGTCTAAAGCAAAAGATTGCCCGTTTTATCCGGGGTAATTTTTTCCTCCCCGATGCCCGGCGAGGCTGGAATAAACATGCTTATCGCCAAGCCGTCCAAATCATCCAGAAAGAAAAAATAGATGCCGTCATCACAACAGGTCCGCCTATGTCAACCCATCTGGTCGGGCAAAAACTAAAAAAACGATTCCATTTGCATTGGATTGCCGATTTTCGAGACCCGTGGACCGACATCTATTACTACAATAAGATGTACCCAACGCTTATTGCAAAAGCGATTGACCGAAAATACGAACGAAATGTTCTTCTGAATGCAGATCAGGTGATCACGGTAAGCGATTACATCAAAAAGCAACTGGCGGCAAAATCTTCGACAATTCAAGCCTCTAAAATAAACGTTATTGCTAATGGGTTCGATGCCGAGGATTTCGATATCACTATTCCAAAGGAGGATGTTTTCACGATTACTTACACGGGGACTCTGGCCGCTGACTACACGATTGATTCCTTTATCCATTCGGTTAAAAGACTTTCCATCTCGAGAAAATTCAAACTACGTTTTGTCGGCAAAGTGGATCAAGGCATCGCTCAAAAGCTCTTGGAAGAACTGGAGGATTTCGTCGAAATCCATTCGTTCGTAGCTCACGCAGAAGCCATCAAATACATGAAGAGTTCATCCGTTCTATTGCTCATTATCCCGAACATCGAGGGGAATAAAGGTAATCTCACAGGTAAGCTCTTCGAGTATATCGGTTCGAGAACTCCCATTCTCTGCCTCGGCCCCACCGATGGAGATGCCGCAGCCATCATTCAAGTTTGCAAAGCCGGAAAAACATTCGAGTATGACGATGAAGAAGGAATATTTCATTTCCTAACCTCCCTACTGGATAATTTCGACCCACAATCTCCTGTAAAAGAAAATGATGCAGTCCATCGTTATTCGAGAAAATCCTTAACCCAGTCTTTAACCCAAATCTTAGCCCGCCATGAAGATTAAAAAGGTCATTTTCATGTTACGCAAACTTCTGAGAGATTTCAACACGAACCGCAAGATCGAAATTAACATGGATAATCAATCCGAAACGCTAGGCTATTATTACATCAAATTTGACGAGGATATCGCTAAGCTCAATCGTCTGATTCACTCTTTCGACAACAATGGAGTTCCATTGAACACGACGTATATTGACGTGGAAGATACAAAGCTGCACTACTATCCTATTTCCATCGGACAGTACGGGTTAGCTATATTCCACTCGTGGTTAAAGACGCATTCAGAAGAGAAAAAGGTTCATTTCCTTCGCATTGCAGACTGGTTTATGAACAACCGGACAGATCATTCAGAACTCGGTTGTTATTGGCTAACCGAGGTTCCTAAGCCCGAATACCATGTTCACCAACCTTGGAAATCCGCTTTCGCACAAAGCAGGGGAATATCCATACTATTGAGAGCCTGGCAAGTTACAGGGGACGATGCCTACTTGAAGGTTGCAACTCAAGCATTGCAGCCTTTCACAAAGGATATAACAGCCGGAGGAGTTTCCGTTGACCGGGAGAAGGGGGAAACTTTTTACGAAGAATACGTGGCCGAGCGTCCGACACGAGTACTGGATGGTCATGGCTTTTGCCTTTTCGGTTTATATGATTACATTCGGGCCGTTCCCCAAAGTAAGGAACCCAACGGGCATGCACTCGCACTTCGGTTGTTTAATGAAGGGGTGGAGGGACTTATCCGTCAACTCCCTCTGTTTGACATGGGGTTCTGGACTCGTTTCAATCGCTGCGATCTTCCCGACTATCCACAAGATGATCCTTGCACGATCGGTTATCTCAGACTTGTTTGCCAGCAATTCCTAATTCTTTATCGAATTACCGGAAAAGAGGAGTTACGTCTTTTTAGCGAGAAATTCCATCATTATGATCGCATCTCCCATATTTTAAAAATGTATCGCCACAAGTTCACAGCATTAAAGAAACTGAATCGTTTATAATAAAAACGGGAAAAAATAATACTTTTGTATAAACAAACTCTTACAATATGTGTGGAATAGCCGGAATATTCGAACGGGATACAGATAACACTCAACTCATGTCGGAGATGCTGGCCACGATTGAACATCGGGGACCGGATGATCAATCCATATACACTTACCGGGATTTCACTCTCGGACATCGGCGTTTGTCCATTATCGACATCTCGGCGTGCGGCAATCAACCCATTTTTAACGAAGATAAAAGTATCTGTGTAATTTTCAACGGGGAGATATATAATTACGAAGAAATCCGGGAAGAGCTCAAATCCAAGGGACACGTGTTCTATACCGCCACCGACACGGAGGTACTGGTTCATCTTTACGAGGAGTACGGAACCGGATTCTTCAACAAGTTAAACGGTATTTTTGCTTTTGCGCTATTGGATCAAAAGAATAACCGATTGGTTCTTGCACGAGATCATTTCGGGGTCAAACCGTTACATTATTTCTTGAAAGACGGAGTATTGGTTTTCGGTTCCGAACAAAAATCCATCATCCTACACCCGAAATATGAACGGAAATTAAATCTAAAAGCTTTACATATACACTTGAACTTGCGTTACACGCAAGGAAATGAAACCCTCTTTGAAGGGATCAAACGTATTCCCCCGGCCCACTTCGCCGTGTTTGAAAACGGGTTATTTACGGTAAAACGCTACTGGCAACTGGCTGTAAATATTGATCGGTCGATTACGGAAGACGAGGCCAAAGAGAAGATGAACGAATTGATCAAACAGGCCGTGAAACGCCAGTTGGTCAGTGATGTTCCGGTAGGCGTATATCTATCGGGCGGACTGGACTCCTCAACGATTGTACAGAAAATGCATGAACTGGGTGTCCCCGAAATCAACACGTTTACCCTAGGATTCAATGAACCTACGGACGAGTTCCCCGACGCTCAACAGATTGCCGATCATTTTCATACACATCATCACACGTTGAGTCTTTCGATGAACCCGATGCAACAAATGCCCAAAGTGATCTGGCACGCCGAGGAACCCAAAATCAACTTGCTGCAAGGATTCAATATGTCAGCCTTCGTTCACCCGACCGTAAAAGTGATTCTTGGAGGGTTGGGTGGAGACGAGCTGTTTGCGGGGTATGATATTCATAAATTCATCTACCCGTTCAAGAACTGGCACCACCATACACCACCATGGCTACAACGCATGTTACGTTGGAAATCGGATTTTATTTTCCGCATTCAAAATCATTCGAAGTCATTACGTTACGACGAGTATCGCCGAGGTGTACAAATGCTACTATCTATCGGGAACGTGGAGCGTTTTTACCTCATCTTGCGGAACACGTGGGATTTCGATAACCCGTTCTACAAGAATATTTATTCGGAATCGTTTCTGAAGCGACAAGAAATGGAGCAATTCAAGGTACATAAGGAATTCGATAAGATTTTTGAATCCGTACAGCATCAGAATGGATTGGATCAAGTACTATATGCTGAGTTCCAATCCAAAATGGTAAATGATTATTTGCTTACGGATGATCGGATGTCCATGGCCCATTCGGTAGAAGAACGAGTACCTTTCCTTGACCGAGATCTGGTAGACTTTGGTTTTACTCTCCCCGTGGAGATGAAGATCAAGAATAACCAGACTAAAAATCTTTTCCGAGAAGCGATGAAACCCTATCTTCCTCCAAAGATTATCACGAAGAAGAAATGGGGATTCACGGTAAACCCGTATTTACAATTCAAAAAAGATTTAAAAGATACGGCCGAGAAAATCCTGACAAAAGAGTATATCGAGAAACAGGGAATATTCAATTATGCCTATATCCGCTATATTTTGGATTACCCGGCACACCCGAAACTCCGGTGGCATTATAATTTTATCTGGATCATCCTAGGACTGGCTATCTGGGAACAGGAGTTCATACACAAACGAGTAGAAGATAATATCGAAGCTTACTATTAAAACAACTATCCATGAAATACTCCATCATTATTGCCGTATATAATCGCCTGGAAGAAGTGAAAGAACTTCTTGAGAGCGCGGAAAAGCTCGACGGAGATCGAAGTCTTTTTGAACTATTGTTCGTAGATGACGGTTCAAAAGATGGGTTCAAAGAATTTATCGAACAATATCATTCTACCAGCGGACTTCAAATACGAGCCATATACCAAAAAAATCAAGGCCCCGGAGCTGCCAGAAATCAAGGCATGAGTAAAGCACAAGGCGAGTATTTCATTTTTGTAGATTCCGATTGTATGTTTCCTCCGCAATGGTTGACAGAAATCGAGAAGGCACAAAATGAACATCATTATGATGCATTCGGAGGTCCGGACACTTGTCACCCCTCTTTCTCTCCTTTGTTGAAAGCCATTAATTACTCGATGACTTCATTTATCGGGACAGGAGGAACGAGGGGAAATAAAAAGCATGTGGGGCGTTTTTATCCTAGAAGTTTCAACATGGGAATATCCAGAGAAGTATACAACACAATTGGAGGTATGGGAGGACTACGCCATGGGCAAGACATGGATTATTCCATGCGAATATACAATGCAGGTTTCAAAGTGGGTCTGATCGCAGATGCTTACGTCTACCACAAACGCCGCACAAGTATTCCCAAATTTTTCCGTCAAATATTTAATTGGGGGGTTGCACGCATCAATTTATCTCGACGCCATCCACATACGTTAAAACCGATTCACTTGCTTCCGGCTCTATTAATCATAGGATTAGTCACGCTAGGAATATGTACTATCTTCACTGGCCAACACTATCCTCCCGTACATTTTTTATGGAATATTATTGCTTACGGGTTAATATTCGTTTGCCTGTTTGCTTTCTTTCAATCTCTTTTCAGATATCGGAACATCATTGTTGCCTTTCTCTCCATCATCACTTTGCTCATCCAAGTCTTCGCTTACGGATTCGGATTACTCTGGGGAGGCTGGAATGCCCTACGCGGAAAGGAAGTGAAGGGTTTTTCAAAAAATTATTACGGGAAAAAATTATAAATCACATATCTTCATAATGAGACGTTTATTATTTTTTACTCAAAACTATCCATTCTCACAAGGGGAAACCTTTATTGAAAGTGAAATAGAATATTTATCCAAAGCTTTTGACGAGATTGTTATCTTACCTTGGATAGGAACAGGCAATGCGACACGACAAACCCCAGCCAATTGCAAGATATTGCCTCCCATGTTAAAAAACGACCGAGACACAATTATCTCTGGTATTTTCTGTTTCGCTCCTGTATTTTATTATATCCGTCACTTTTTCTCAGAACGAGCTTTTCGTAGCTTTAGCCGTTTAAAAAAATACGTGTCTGTTTCCATCTTTTGCCGAGCTATATTGGCAAATAAAAATTTTAAACAAGTGAACAAAGAGTTTCAAAATGATACGATATATTTTTACTGGGGAATCGGTACAGCCTATATACTTCCTTTTATAAAAAATAATACACGAAAGATTGTACGTTTCCATGGGGCGGACCTTTACCTAGAACGACGCAAAGATCAGTATATCCCATTCAGGAAAGAAGTATACACACACTTGACAAATGCTGTTTACATTTCACAAAACGGGTGGAATTATGCCAAAAAGAAATATGGTCAATATTTATTCAATTCGTGTTATAGTTATTTGGGCACTAGGGATTTTGGTCCTAGAACCATTGTTCCGCAGGATGGGTATATACATATACTTAGCTGCTCTAATGTAATTCCGGTTAAACGAATCCATCTAATACTAGAAGCACTACTTTTAATTAAAAACGATCATATTATTTGGACGCATATCGGAGCCGGAAAAGAATGGCCGGATTTAAAAAAACGAACACAACAAGTTCCTCAAAATTTACAGATCAATTGGGTTGGAGCAATGAGCAATTCAGATGTTATTAGATATTATCAGACTGAACCCATTGATATTTTTATCAACGTGAGTTCAAGCGAAGGTTTGCCAGTATCTATCATGGAAGCCATTTCCTTTGATATTCCTGTTTTAGCCACGAATGTAGGAGGAACGAGCGAAATCGTAACCCAAGAAAGTGGGATGCTAATCGATGCAGATGTCACGCCAGAGATACTTGCTACTAAAATCATCGAATTATACAAGCAACGCAAAAATTTTCATCCCCGGCAATTTTGGCAAACTCATTTTTCAGCCGCAAAGAATTACCCCGCGTTCATTAAAAATATTCTACTTGGCTAAATATTCGATAACAAAGCCCGGTAATGTTGTTCCAGCATTTTCACATGCCGAGCAATGCTATATTTTGTCTTTATTGTCACCGCTGATTGGCGGGCTTTTTGCTTATAAAACTCTGGATTCTCAACAAAGTCCATAAAGCGTGTCAAAAGATGGGCCTCTTCTTTCGTTCTGTAAAGCGTTGCCAATTCTCCTTCATTTGTAATTTCTCGCATCACTTCCCAATCATTCACAAAAACAGGTATTCCCATAGCAATGGCCTCTACCACGGCAATCCCAAAAGTGTCATGATCTGTCGCATATATAAAAGCATCAAGCTGAGACAAAATGGAAGCCACATCTTCACGTCCCCCTAAAAACAAAACGTCATCTTCTAAATTATGTTCTTGACAAAAACGAACACAACAATCATATAGTTGTGGCTGATGATTATCTTTTTTACCTATAAACAAAAAGCGAAATGCAATTCCCTTTTGTTTTAAACAAGCCAGGAAACGACAAATTGTCAATTGATCACGACCTTGTACAAAGTTACCCACGCTCCCAAGAATTAATTTCCCCGTTTCTCGAAATATTTCGTCTTTTTTCTCCACATACAACCGGTTAAAATCCACACCATTGTACACGACTGCCTGCTTTTCAGAAGAGGAAAGACCATATTTACGAACATAATACCTCTTTTGAGTTTCACTTACAAATATGTTCAAATCTACCCGATGAATCATCCATTCTAAAATCAAATGACCTTTTCTCGTTTGATGAAAATCATAACCATGAAAACTTTGGACAATCTTTATCTTTGTCCCCAAACAAGCAAGCCAAGCATAGCAAGCTTCAAGAGGATGTTGGGCATGGACAATATCAACATGCTGTGAAAGAAAATATTTTCGTAAACTCCTCAAATAAGCAAAATCAAATCCTTTTCGAGGCGTCAATTTATACATGGAAATTCCAAGAGATGCATAATTCTCCGACAATTGACCATCTTCCCTGTAAACACAAATCATTTGATAAGAAACCTCTCTAGATTGTCTAAAAACATCTAACAATAAAGTTTCCATTCCACCTCGATTTAAAGTTCCCAAGAAATAAGCTACTTTCATCTCGTTCAATTTTTCATCATATTTTTATGTATCCAAAGAAATGATTTTTTCACCCAACATGGCATCTCGGATAAAACAATCATCAAATAATTGACCATCTTGTTACTACGAAAACCACATACCTCTTTTAAAGAAATGTCACTCCGCAAAAAAGAAGATAAAAGAGAATTCTTATCTTTTATCTTAGCCTTCGAATCATATAACAGCGACTCTGCTACAAACACCCGTTGCCAGAACAATTTACAAGACAAGTAAGGATATATAGCTTGATTTTGAAATTCTTTAGCATACTCCCGTGTAAGGTTGGTCATTTCCAGTTGAATCTTAAAATAAGCATCATCGAATTCCCGTCTAAATGTAATTGATTTTTCTCTTATACAATAATGATAAGTAACTTCGGACAATATCACACAAGATGTTGCATTACAAATTATCTGAAAGTTAAAAACATCGTCTTCATAACGAGGTAAAGAACAACTAATATGATGTCTTTTTAGAAAAGAAGTTTGAATTAACTTATTCCATACCATCAAAGGAAATGCGTCCTCGTAAAAAGCCTTTATAATAGCATCCCGGCCAACAATCTTTCTACTCTGCAAAATCGCATTGCCCAAGAACCCACCCGTTTCGAAATCCGTTTTATCATAGGAACCGACCACAAAATCAACTTCCGTTTCCTTCATCACCTGATAAAGCTTCTCTATACAATTCAACTCTATCGTATCATCACTATCCAAGAAAAAAAGATATTCTCCAGTTGCACACTGTATTCCTTCTCCCCGCACAAAACCAATTCCTCGATTCGTGTCATGCAAAATAAGTTTCACACTTTTCCCACGAGGGTGTTTTGAGATATACTCTCGAATAGTTTCCACCGACCGATCTGTACTGCAATCGTCTATCAATATATATTCTATATCTTCAAATGTTTGTCCGAGAGCCGCATCCAAACATCTTTTAATATAACGCTCTACATTATATACAGGTATAATTACAGAAACCAAACTCATTTCACTTTTATTTTTAATACTTGATTTACTAGATTTGTTATTTCTTCGGATAACCGACTAAAATAAACGGCAATCCCACCCATCAAACAAATAATTAACGTTCTATATATTCCATCAAACCAAGGATTATCCACTTGGGGTAATAAACAATTTACCCCGTACAATAATATTAAAAGCAAAATTAACTTGAATGTATTTTTCGTGTAAGGATTCCCTTTTACCTTAACAAACACCAACCATTGTTGTACGGCATGGCTAATGACACACGTTAATAATGTCGCTATGGCTGCACCACTTATCCCCAAAATCGGAATTAACCATTGATTTGTCAAAATGGTTATAAGCGTAATGAAAAATGTAAAATACAATCCCCAATAATAATATTTGGAAAAACTAATCAACGTGTAACCAAATCCTAAAAACATAATAATCAATCGGGATAAACCGATATAAAAAACGACCCATTTCCCTTCCTTATAAATATCTCCTTGCGGAATGATCGCAAATATATTATCAATATTAATCCATAAAATTAAAAAAATGAATCCTCCGATTAAAAGTTGATGCAAAGCAACCTTTTTATAAAGATCATTTGCCCTCTCAAATTCACCCGCTCTTAAAGCATCAGCCGCCACAGGCGAAGATATTGCAGTAATAGAGCGAGAGGGGATGTCTATAATAGCAACCATATAAAAAGCAATCGAATAGATACCAGCATAGTTCAATCCTAACTCTGCACTAACCATAAAAATATCCAAACGACTAGTGATACTTCCTCCGATTACTCCAATCATGAGGAATAAGGTATATTTCAAAATATCTTTTCGCAAATCTTTATTTATAAACGAAGAATCATGTTTTAACGTAACGGAACCGATCTTCGAAACATAAAAGAAATTACAAAGCATGGCTACTCCGTAAACAGCAACATACCCCGTCACAAAACCAGTCAAATTTATAACGTGAAAAGCATATAACAAATAAACAACAATCAAAAGCAATCGAATAACGATTTCTCGTATCACTTTAGGAATCACTATCCGCATTAACAAATTCGCATACGTTTCAAATACCCCTAGATACACGACAAAAAACATCAAGGGAAGCAACCAGTCATAATAATCAACAAATAAAGATGAATTTTCTTTGAAATAATCACAAATCACATCTTGCAATAAACCAAAAAAAGGCAAAAATATCAAACAGCCTACGAGAGGAACCATCATCATGTAGAAAAAGAATCCATGATTATTTCCATCTTTACTTTTAAAAGAAGGGAAAAAACGGATAGCAGAAGAAGTTATTCCTAATTGGGCAAAAGTTCCAATAAAAGTAGCAGCTTCAAACAGAACACGGGTTAAACCAATTTCTTCAGATGAAAGAAACCGGGTCACAATAAACATGGTGGATATAAACCCAATAAAAGCTCCGATATAATTGACAATCGTTCCTTTCAGGCTCTGTCGAGCAATAATTCCCATAAATTCGCCCCTTAATAGATTTTATCTGTAAACAAAAGTAGGAATTATTTATGGATTACACCGGTTTCATTATTATATTTTTTATTTTTGCAAAGATTTGATCACGTGTAAAATTATACTTGCATGAAAAAAATAAATTTAAAGGCATTATACCCTCACCTTATCGCAATTATTACTTTTATCATTATTGCTTATTTATATTTCTTACCTACTTTAGAAGGAAAAATCGTCCACCAATCCGACATTTCATCTTGGAGAGGCGCAGCAAATGAAATTATTGATTACAGAGAAAAAAACGGAGAAGAACCATTGTGGACCAACGCCATGTTCAGCGGGATGCCTACAACAATGATTTCTACTCTTTATTCAGGTAACTATCTAGAGAATATTTATAAACAACTTTTCATAGGTAAGGCTCCGGCTAACTTCATTGTTATCGCTATGGTTAGCTTTTATTTTTTATTACTTGCCTTTGGAGTAAATTATTGGTTGGCAGCAATCGGTGCATTGGCGTTCGGTTTTTGTTCTTACAATTTTCAAATTATACAAGTCGGGCACAACGCCAAAATGGTAGCCATTGCATTTATGCCCGCGGTACTCGCTTCACTTGTCTACTCTTTTCGAAAGAACCGATGGTTGGGTGCCGTGCTGTTTGGTATTACGCTTTCCTTCGAGATTATGGCCAACCATCCACAAATCACTTTCTACTTGGCATTCATTACCATATTCTACGGTGTCGCTCAATTATACTCCGCTATAAAAGAAAAAGCCCTACCCAATTTCTTAAAAACCATTGCTCTATTAATTGTCGCTGCTGGACTTGCCGGGGCAACCAACGTGAACCATTTGTGGCCGACGTGGGAATACGGGAAATATACCATGCGAGGCGGTTCGGAATTAACTTTAAATCAAAAGAATCAAACCAAGGGAGGCTTGGATAAAGAATATGCAACAGCATGGAGTTACGGAATTGACGAATCCCTAAATCTGTTGATCCCGAACTTCAAAGGAGGAGCCTCTGCCGGGGCACTAAGCAAAAATTCGGAAACCTACAAATTCTTAAAGAGTGCTGGAGCCCCAAACGCAGATCAAATGATCAAGCAAATGCCTTTATATTGGGGACCTCAGGCATTCACCGCCGGACCGATGTACATGGGTGCTATCGCTATCTTCTTATTCGTATTAGGACTAGTCTTAATCAAAGGCCCCATGAAATGGTGGATCGTGGGAATATCCTTGTTGGCCCTGCTCTTGGGTTGGGGACGCAATTTCATGGCATTATCCAGCTTTTTCTATGACTACGTTCCTTTGTACAACAAATTCAGAGTTCCTTCGATGATGTTGGTTGTACTACAGGTAACTATCCCGTTATTAGGCATATACACGCTAAACAAAATTCTCAACGGTTGTTTTGAACGCCAAGTCCTTGTTAAGGCGTTAAAGATATCCCTTGGCATCACAGCCGGAATCTGTGCTTTATTTGCTTTGATCCCCGGACTCGCCGGAAATTTCTCAGCCCCCATTGATGCGCAAGCCGAGTGGTTACAACAATATCTACCCGCGGATCGGGAATCTTTACTCCGTACCGATGCCTTCCGCTCATTAGCATTTATATTATTGGCAGGAGCCGTTATTTGGGCGTGGATAATCCAGAAATTAAAAGTTACCCAAGTTGCCATGATCATGGGATTACTGATTCTTGCAGATATGTGGACCGTGGACAAACGTTACTTGAACAATGACCATTTCGTCACACAACGAGAATTCAATAGCCAGTATAAACTACGCCCGGCAGATAATGCTATTTTAACCGATAAAGATCCTAACTATCGGGTATTGGATTTATCCGTAGACGTATTTAACGATTCTCACACCAGTTACTTCCACAAAACCATCGGAGGTTATAGTGCCGCAAAACTACAACGCTACCAAGACATGATCGATTACTTCATCATCCCCGAAATACAAAACCTGGGAAACGCTTTGAAGCAATCACCGACACTTTCAACTATCGAGGGAAGCCTTTCTCAGCAAAAAGCACTCAACATGTTGAATGCAAAATACATCATCATTGATCCGAACTCTGCGCCGATCAATAACCGTTTCGCGTATGGGAACGCATGGTTCGTCAAAGATTATGAATTAGTTGACACTCCAGATGATGAAATTATTACATTGAAACAAATAGACCCGAAAGAATCTGCTGTTATCAACAAAGAATTCCAATCTATTATTCAGGACAAAGGTTTCAATTTCGATGAAAACGCCTCGATTCAACTGACATCTTACGCACCGAACAAATTGGAGTATAAAACCTCCGCTGCCGATGAACAACTAGCCGTTTTCAGTGAAGTGTACTACCCGAAAGGATGGAATGTATACGTGGATGGTAAACCGGGTGAATTATTCCGGGCTGATTACATTTTGCGGGCCATGATTGTCCCTGCTGGTGAACACGTGATCACATTCGAGTATAAACCACAATCCTATTTCATGGGAGCCAAAATATCAGCAATAAGTTCTGGCATATTATTACTTGCATTATTAGGATGTATTGCATATTATATGATTCGTAATTATAAGAAAAAAGATTAACTACTAATAAAATAACGACAAACGGATAACCCGTTTGCCGTTATTTTCGTATCTATAGATGGCATGAAAATTGCTGATTATTACGAAAAAATAAATTTTTATGAGAAAATATTATTGGATTCTTCTATTTGCTGTGGGATTATCTTCTTGCACAAAAGTCAGTAAATTAAGTGATACAGCGGAAATTGTATCCTTCACGATATTGGATCAAACCGAAGGGATTATATTAAACAAAGATGACATCACTATCACTAACAATGTAGTTACAATCCCCTTAGACTATGGACGAAAACTATTTCCCCTTACCATAAAAGCGGATATTAAATTCTCGTCAACCACCGATGATGCCATTAGCGTAAATGAAGAACCCTTAAATTTAAAAGAGATCACATTCAAAGACGTGTATACGCCACAAACATTTTATCTCATCTCAGAAAGTAGAGTCCCTTCATTAGGAAAAATCATGTTGAAAGATAAAGCAAATGCGGAAATCACCAATTTCAATGTCACGAATCACACTGAAGAAGAAGTTAGTGTTACCATTCGCGATAATAACATCCGCATCAACTTCAAACAAGATTTCAGTTGGCCCGTAACTATTGAAGCCGACATACGTAATAACGGGAAAATAAAAGCCGGATCTGCAGAATCTCCCTTTACTTTCTCGGGACCAAAAGACATAAAACAAATCACGTTAATTGCAGATGACAATCAAGACGAACGGGTTTGGAATATACAGGTTGTTCCGACAATAGAAAATTCTAACTTTGAATCATGGGTCAATATTGGAACTTCTAAAGTAAACATAGATCCGACTCCAGGTAAAGGCCTCGGGTGGGCTACAGCGAATAACACTTTTGTCCAAGGAACAACTCCGGTACCTTATCAAAAAGGGTATGCCGCTCAAATCCAAACAGGAATTCAGAACTTAACCGGTTTGGGAATTGGTGAATTGATAACAGCCGGAACAATTTTCACGGGATATTTCCAAATAAAAATCTCTGCTTTAAGCAATCCCCCGTTAATGACCTATTTCGGGATTCCATTCATTACACGTCCTCAATCCATCTCATTCGATGCGAAATATGTGGCTGGAGCAAAATTCCAACAATCAGAAAGAAAGGATGAAAAATCTCCTTACATAATAAAAGATATTCCGGGAGTTGACCAAGGGCGTGTTTGGGTTGAATTACTCCGTTGGGAAGGCGATGGAGAACTAGAGTATCATGGAGATCATGCCGAGCCGGTAGAAGGCCTTAAAGTCTTGGGTAAGGGAGAAATGATCTTTGACGGGGCCAACACTGCACTCCAAAACTGGAAAAACCATACAATTCCTATTAACTACGACAACAGGTATAAAGATTTGGAACCGACACATATATCTATCGTAATGACATCCAGTAGGCAAGGAGACCTGTTCATTGGAGCTAAAGGAAGTACTTTAACCGTCGATAACGTTGTTGTAAACTATTAACCCGAGAAGAAAATGAAACTAATATACCTTTTACTTGTACTGTTATTTTGTACTTTAAACATTGTCGCGAAAGAGAGGAATCAATCCCAACCAATCATGACTCAAACGGATAGTATCTCTGATGACCGGGTAGAATATCGATTTGCTCTCGGGGTTCAATTGGGAACAGACATTGGTGGAGCCATTCCTTTCCCATTCAGCAATGTGCCAGATGTATTTAATCCTTATCCCAAACTTTCACCCTCAATAGGGGCAAAGCTAACTTTTCCCGTGACAAAAAAATGGACACTTGGGGCTGAAGTCACATACAAGAAGGTCGCCATTGATGCCGATGCACGTATCGATAATCAACGCTTCCATGACGATAAAAACAATATTGTATCTCGTTTCTGCGGATCTGCCGAAATGTCGATGGATTTTACGATGTTGGAAATTCCTCTTTATTTCAAGTACACATTCAAAAATCAAAAAGACCGTATTCTAGCAGGTCTTTACGGGGCATGGATTATCAATGCTAAATTTCGCAATACTGTAACTAAAGGTTATATGATGACGGATGATAAAGTATACAATGGTTCTATCGATCCGGGTAACCCTCTCTACATCAACTTCAGTAATCTATTAGACAGTTGGGATATGGGCTTTATTGCTGGATACGAACGTCAACTATTCCCACGCATCGAGTTAGGCCTACGATTTAGTTGCGGATTCAAAGATATATTCAAACCTAGTAATCAGTATTTTGACTATAAAATGTTACACATGAGAGGCAGTTTGGTTTTAAGCTATAATCTTTTCAACATCAAACCTCCAAAATTGAATCCTTTCAGATAAATAAAAAATATGAGATAAAAAACGATCAATTAACATTGATCGTTGTTTATCTCAAAATTATTTCTGAGAGACTTTATTGAATCAACTCCTCCGACGTATCCACCAACTTGTATAATTTATCAGACCTTCGCAATTTCGTTTCGCATGGCATGGAGAAAATAGCCCCTTTACCCACTTGCTCAACAGGTTCCAGCTCCAACCTTAACTCCGGGACAATCATCTGTACCACTCCCGTGTTCGGCCCGACAATCATCACTTCTTCTCCCACTTTCAAATCATAAGATTCCAGTTTAAATTCTCCGACCTGCAATTTACCGAAATAGTTTGTCACTTTACCGATACAAATCTTCTTTTTCGTGGCTTTAGATCCGTACACCTCACTCCACTCGCCCAAACGCTGGCCCAGATAATAACCATCCCAAAATCCCCGGTTAAACACGGTAGCCAATCGCTCTTTCCAATTCGCAATCTTCTCCGCCCCGTAACTCCCGTCAAGATAAGCATTCAATGCCTCGTCATAACACTCGCAAACCGTCTTCACATATTCTGCCGGACGGGCACGTCCCTCAATCTTGAAAACCCGCACCCCGGCATCGATCATTTTATTAATAAAACCGATCGTACACAAATCTTTAGGAGACATGATATATTTCCCATCAACCTCCAATTCTATATCACTCTCGGTATCTTTCACCGTATAAGAACGCCGACATATCTGGTAACAAGCCCCCCGGTTTGCCGAAGCATTCATCTCGTGGAGACTTAAATAACATTTACCCGAAACCGCCATGCACAATGCCCCGTGAGAGAACATCTCGATCTGGACCAATTCACCCTTGGGACCACGCAAATCATTTTCAACAATTTGTCGATGAATCGTCATCACCTGATCCATATCCAGTTCACGCGCCAGCACCACGACATCCGCAAATTGGGCATAGAACTTCACCGCCTCGTAATTGGTAATATTACATTGCGTGCTGATATGCACTTCTACCCCTATCGAACGGGCATACAAAATCGCTGCAATATCCGAGGCTATAATCGCCGACACCCCAGCATCCTTGGCGCACTCGATCACTTGGTACATCTTCTCCAGCTCGTTATTATATATAATCGTATTCACCGTGAGATAAGTCTTCACTTCCCGGGCTTTACAACGTTCCACGATATTCCTCAGATCATCCAGCGTGAAATTAGCCGATGAACGGGAACGCATATTCAATCCTTCCACTCCAAAATAAACAGAATTCGCTCCTGCCTGCAAAGCCGCCTCCAAAGATTCATAAGAACCAACCGGAGCCATCACTTCAAAATCTTTCCTTTTCATATCGTTTCTTTAAGCAGACAAAAGTAACTC
>ENA-UEQW01000112-UEQW01000112.1-human-gut-metagenome-genome-assembly--contig:-NODE-112-length-75322-cov-28.403176_pt1 | contig 75322 bp, 54 predicted proteins | sample MGYA00242947_ERZ507947 | MGnify/ENA primary metagenome ERZ507947 (study PRJEB26167, sample SAMN06115421) | human gut metagenome | host: Homo sapiens | place: China:Guizhou | collected 2015-03-17... | reverse complement strand
TATTCACCTCCCGCGTTACAGAATGCAAATATAGCATAATTTTCTTGGATTTCATCTTTTATTTAGGGATAAGTTCTTAATGTAGCACACCAGAGCCGGAAAGGCAAAACCCGCCGCCGGTTTTTCTCCGCTCAAAAAAAAGAGGCCCCGGATCACTCCGGAACCTCTGGATTTATGGGAAATCAGACGGCGTGTCAGATGCCCAGATCGATCATCGCATCGGCAACCTTGCGGAAACCGGCGATGTTGGCGCCCATCACGTAGTTGTCCGGCTCGCCGAATTCGGCGGCGGCGGTGCGGGCGGCGTTGTGGATGTTCACCATGATGCCGTGCAGTTTCTCATCGACCTCTTTGGCGCTCCAGGAGAGACGCATGGCGTTCTGGCTCATTTCGAGACCGCTGGTGGCGACGCCGCCGGCGTTCGAAGCCTTGCCGGGCGAGAAGAGGACCTTGGCGTTCTGGAGGTACTCGGTCGCTTCGAGCGTGGTGGGCATGTTGGCGCCTTCGCAGACGCACATGCAACCGCCGGCGACCAGCGCCTTGGCATCGTCAAGTTCGAGCTCGTTCTGCGTGGCGCAGGGCATGGCGACGTCGGTCTTGACCAGCTGCCACGGACGCTTGCCTTCATAGTACTTCGCGCTCGTGAACTTCTCGGCGTATTCCCGGATCCGGCCGCGGCGGACATTCTTGAGCTCCTGCACGAAGGCGAGCTTCTCAGCGTCGATGCCGTCCTCATCGATGATGGAACCGTTGGAGTCGGAGAGCGAGAGCACCTTCGCGCCGAGCTGGGTCGCCTTTTCGCAGGCGTACTGCGCGACGTTGCCGGAACCGGAGATCAGCACGCGCTTGCCGTCGAAACCGGTGTCGCGGGTCTTGAGCATCTCGGCGGCGAAGTAGACCGCGCCGTAACCGGTCGCTTCCGGACGGACCAGGCTGCCGCCCCAGTTCAGCCCCTTGCCGGTGAGCACGCTGTCATAGCTGTTGACGATGCGCTTGTACTGGCCGAAGAGGTAGCCGATTTCGCGGCCGCCCACGCCGATGTCGCCGGCCGGGACGTCGGTCGAGGGACCGATGTGACGGAAGAGTTCCCGCATGAAGCTCTGGCAGAAAGCCATCACTTCACGATCGCTCTTGCCTTTGGGGTTGAAGTTCGAACCGCCTTTGCCGCCGCCCATCGGCAGTGTGGTCAGGCTGTTCTTGAACACCTGTTCGAAACCGAGGAACTTCAGAATGCTGAGGTTCACGGACGGGTGGAAACGCAGACCGCCTTTGTAGGGACCGATCGCGCTGTTGAACTGAACACGGTAGCCGGTGTTGACCTGGATCTCGCCCTTGTCATCCACCCACGGAACCTGGAAGATGATCGCGCGTTCCGGAATGACCATCCGCTCAAGGATCTTGTTCTTCTCATACTTCGGCTGCGCATCGAGAAGTTTGCTCAGAGAGTTGAGCACCTCGGTGACGCTCTGGATGAACTCCTTTTCCTGACCGTTGGTCTGCTGGAGATCAGCCAGCACTTTCTGCACATAACTGTTCATGTTCAAAACCCTTCCTGAAATAATGGTTTGGTGCCATTGATTGGGAAAACGTTATAAGCATAAATCATGCCAAACAGTAAAAAACCGCTCATTTCCCCGGAGAAATGAGCATTTCCCCGGGGCATGGCTCCTGTTTCTTTTCACAAATTTGTAAAAACAGGGTAAATATATGACATTTTTGTTATTTTTTCAAGCGGCTCCGACAAGATTCCCGCCAAAAACTGAGGATCAGCACAATAAAGTGACAAATTTGTCACTTTTCTGCGGCATTTGCGGCCTCCTGCGCCGCCCGCCGGTTCGCGGCAAATCCCGGATTACCGGGTTCAAGCGACGCCGCACGGTGAAAAAATTCCGCCGCTTCACGGAACGCCCCGCGCCCCATCGCCAGAATGCCGAGGGAGTTGAATGCCTGAGCATGAGCCGGATTGCATTCGAGTGCCTGTCGGTACTGCTTCTCCGCCTCAGGCTGTCGCCCCTGGCGCTGGAGAAACAGGCCGAAATTGAAGTGAAGATCCGCGTAATCCGGTCGCAGAGCGAGAGCACGGCGGTAGTGCTCCTCCGCCTCCCCTGCCCGGCCGGGCAGAACGGAGCAGAGATTGCCGAGGTTCATGTGCGCGTCGGCATCCAGCGGATCGGCGGCAAGCACCTGCCGGAAAGCCCGTTCCGCCCCGACGGCGTCCCCCTCCGCCATGGCGATGCCACCGAGCAGATTGCCGAAACGCGGGACGTCGTCGACCTCCCGCAGAGCCTGCTCCAGAAGCGGCTTCGCCTCCCGGAACTCCCCTTTGCGAAACGCGGCTTCGCCGAGCAGAGCGGCCGCTTCCGCCCGGCCGCTGTCGCTCCCCTGCAACAGGAGAGAAACCGCCAGCAACAGCGGCAGAACGAACCAGTGTCTCCTCCAGCGGAACCGGGCCAGAGCACACGCCGCAAAGAAGAGGACCGCCGGCAACATCGCCAGCCGGTAGCGGCCGGAAGTGACCGTCAGTATTTGCATGAGAAAGAAGGCGCCGAGCAGCAGATAAAAGTGGCGGCAGGGCAGAAAACGCTTCCGCTCCCGCAGGACTCCGATCAGGGCGAAGACGAACAGCGGCAGCGTCAGCACCCCGCCCAGGCGGATCAGAACGGAGCGGCGGATGAGAAATTCCGGGTCCGCCCCGGCCGTCAACTCCCGCCAGTACCACACCTTCCCCGCCTTGACGCAGGCGAGACGGAGCGCGTCAAGCGGGTGATTCCACCAGAAAGAGAAGACTCGTCCGGCCCAGACCCGGTCCGCGGTGATGCCGCGCGCCTCCGCCTCCTGCTCCGCCTCGCGGTGAAGAGTTTGCCACTGTGTGCCGGGGCGGATGTAACAGGAACCGGTCGCCTCCGGATTGTTCCCCAGCCAGAGGTTGAAGGCGCTGTTGGCCTGAATCAGAACCGGCCGCCCCGCGAGGGAGCTGTTCACCAGCGAAACCGGCAGAATCGCCACCAGCGCACCGGCGAGAACGAGCATCGCCGCGCCGAACCGCTTCCGCCAGCTGAACCAGAGCAGTTCCACTCCGAGAAAGGCGAGGCTCATCGGATGGGTGATCGCCGCCAGCCCCGCCAGAACTCCGGCCAACGGAAAACGGAGAAGCCGCTCCGAGCGGGTCCGGCTCCGTTCCGCAACGTAGAGCGCCGCGAGCGTCCCGGCCAGCAGCGGCAGAAGCAGGGTTTCGGAAATCAGTTCCGCCTGATGGAAGAGGGGAACCGGGTAGAGCATCGCCAGCGCGAGAAACCAGAGCGGCGCTTTGCGCGGAATGCCGTGCAGCCGGTTGAGCAGTGCATAAATGCCGAGCCAGCCGCCCCAGTTCAGCAGCAGCTGCACCGCCCGGACCAGCGGAATCGAACTTCCGCCAAGCTGATAGAGCAAAGCGAGAAACCAGGAGTAGAGCGGCGCGTGGATCTCCGCTTCGCGCGGCAGAAATACGCCGGAAAGGATCTCGCGGGCGCGCGCGTCATACTCGGAGACATCCGGCCCGACGGCCAGATCGAACAGCGGGGAACCGGCATAATCCGCCCAGTAGACGGCGCGAAGCACCAGCCCGGCCGCCGCCAGCAGGAACACCGGCCGGAGGCGGGCGAACCGGTCCGGCATATCAGCGAGGCCCGCCATCGTGCCGGCGACTACCGCGGCGGGAAGTCGAATTCGTATTCGAAGAGATCGCCGATCCGCTGGATCGCCTTCTCCTCATCCGGCCCCTCAGCCCGCAGAATCGCCTTGGAGCCGACGGTCAGCCCGAGGGAGATCAGCGTCAGAATGCTGTTGAGTTCCGTGTTCTGCCCGTCGCTGGTTTCCACCGTGAATTTGTGGTAGGGGAACTCCTTGTTGATCGTATTGAGGATCACGCTGGAGGGGCGGCAATGGATTCCCGCTTTGTTGCGAACCGTGAAAATGCGTTCTTTCATTTCGTCTTCTGCTCCCTCTCGTGGTTGATCAACTGTTCTGCCGGTGTCAAACATAATACAGAATCGTGCTTCGCGCAACCCCAGCCCCGCAAAAAAACAGCAAAAAACCGGAGAAAAACGTATCTTCACAGACTTTTTGTTCCATCCGGAGACAAAATCAGCGCTGAAACCGGGTGAAGAGCGGCCAGGGATTCGGGGTCACAACCGCCCACTCGAGCAGGACCGGCACATCGGCCCGAAGCTCGAATGTGTGACGGCCCGGCTCGAGCTGCACCTTTTCCGGCCGGGCGAGAAAGGCGTACCCGCCCTTCGCCACCATCGGGTAGTTATAAAGCTCCCGGGTCCGCAGACCGATTGTCCGCTCCATGCCATCGAGCCGGAGCGTTACCTTCCCCAGCCGGGGCGGCAGAGCGCCGAGCCGGACCACCACATAACACGCCTGCGGCTTCGCCACCTCAAACTCCCAGCGCCCTGTTGTAAACGGCACATGCCGGTCATGTCGGAACACCGCCGCGGCACGACTCTCCGCCGGAATCTCCTCCGCCCGGTCGTTCCGCACATAGACCAGCACCGGGCGGGAGAAGCCGTCCATTTGCCGGATCGAAAAGCCGCCGCGCCGCACACCGGCCGGACCAAGACGGTCGGCAATCGGCTTCACCGCAAGTTTTCGTCGTTCTCCCGCCTTCAGCGTACCGGAACCGGGCGTGACGGAGACCCAGTCGAAACAGCGCCCCCGTTCAATCCGGAAGGAGCAGTCCCGCAGCGCTTCAAGCGTGATGAACTGCGCCGGCGCATCGCCGGAGGAGAATTCCAGCCGGGCAGCATCGACGGTGAAACCGAGCCCGGGGCGCGGCGGAAAATTTGCGCCGTCCGGCCTGCACCCCATATCCTGCCCCGCGGCGGCGAAGTTCGGCACCTCGACCGCGGCCCCCGCCCCCGGCGCGCCGGGGCGGATGACGTAATCAGCACCGGCCGCGTTGAGGAACTCGGTCTTCGCGAGGATCATGTGCGGCCCGATGCTCGGACCGATCAGGATGTTTTCCCGCTTCTTTCCGCCCGATGAATAACAGAGATCGTAATCGAAACTGTTGCCGGGCATGGCGCGACGTTCGTAGATCACCTGACCGCCCACCTGAATGAGGTTGTTGCGGGTCACCGCACGCAGTTCCGGATTGGTGCAGATCACACCGGAGCCTCCCAGCAGGGTGTTGCTGAAGATATGAAGCATGCCGTCGCCCCGGCCGGATTTGAAACTGGCGGAAGCGCCCAGCATCTCGTCGCCCAGATTGGCAATCAGGTTGCGGAATGCGTAGGAGGGACCGCACATGCAGCCGCAGGTGCTCACGCCGCAGTAGGTGCCTTCGATCCAGTTGTCGAAGAGACGCACATTTTTCTGACCGCCGTCGAGTTCGATGGCGTCGTCGTTGCCGAACGCGAAGCAATTGCCGTAGATATCGCAGTCGCGGGCAAACCCGCCGTCGCGATTGAAGTTGCCCCATCCTTCGACAACGTCGTTCCAGCGGTGAAATTCGCAACCGATGAAGTCGTTCCAGCGCACCACCATCCGGGAGACGTTTCCGACGAAGAGCGCCTGCGGTCCCGCCGGATGCGAGAAGAACCACGGGTTCGCCCGGTTGCGCGGTTCGTCGATGCGGCACCGTTCGACCGTCACCGCATCGGAATTCATCACTTCGATTCCGGCGGTGTAGTTGACCGCCCAGCCCCGGTCGTCGTAGAACTTGCCGTCAAGGTCGAGCCGCTGTCGCCCCACCGTTCCCCAGCCGGAGATGTCGCAGTTGCGGAAAAGGATGTGGCGGGAATTGTTCACCACAACGGCGGAAGGTGCGCCGCCGCGGATCGTCAGATTCTCCAGAATCACATACTTCGCGTCGCGAATCCGGAGCACCGGCTTGCGGTCGCCACCGGCAAGCACCGTGCCCGGCGCGCCGGTCAGCCGCAGATAGCCGTCGGGGGTGCCGCCGCCGGTAATTTCGATCGTCTCATTTCCGGAACGTTTCCCGATGTCAACCGTACGGCCGACCGGAACGGCGCTCTTCCAGGTCCGGAATTTCCGGATCAGCGGCTTCCCCGCCGCCGGCGTGAACCGCAGTTCATACAGCGTGTCCTCCTTGAGATCGACGATGCTGCCGCGCAACTGGCGGTCGGTCGCCGACCAGACCGGCGGATACGCCCTCTGCCACGCGCCTCCCGGGAGCCGGAACTCCACCTTGCCCGGTGGCGGTTCCTGCGGCGAGGAAACGTTGCAGTAGTAGGAGGCGGAATGGTAGAGAGGCACCACCTCCAGGGGATCGCGCACCACCGGCTCCAGCCGGAGGTCCCGGAACTCGGCCGATTTGCCGAGGTGCCGCTTGTTCAACTTCATCCGCAGGCAGACTTCAATGTAGTCGGCGCCGTCAAGCGGAAATTCACAGCGGAGTCTCCGTTTCATCCGGCCGGTGGTGTCGTCGGAGGAATAGCGTCCGGTCTCCCTGCCGTTGCGCCACGTCTTCACCTGAAGATATCCGGCGTCGCCCACCGCTTCCGCAGAGAACGCGAAGCGATCGCTGGAAAGCGGGAGTTTCTCCCGGCGGACCAGCGCACCGTCGCCGCGATTCTGCGCTTGCACCACCTTCAACCGTACGCCGCCGGCAATCGCCGTTGCCTCAATCGTCCCGGCAGGTGCAATTGTCCATTGGGGAAGCTCGCGGGCAAAATCGTACCGGATCGTCTCTCCGGCCGCGATGGCCGAAGTCACTACTGCCGCCGTCACCAGCAGCACCCGTTCTGAAAGAAGCTGTATGTTCATCGTTGAATGTAATCCGAAGTAGTTCCGTCGCCGAACCAGACCGAGTTCATCGCTCCGTCGACAAACTTGTTCCAGCGGAAGAGGCCGCGTGTGTAAAATTCCACCGGCGTGCCGCTTTTCACATGGCCGTCGGCGTAGGCGGCGTTGGCCTGCCCGGAGTGGCGGAGCATGATGCCGTGCAGATTGTTGTTCCCGCTCGTCCACTTGAAGGTGGGGCACATATCCGCATATTGGAACCCGGTCTGCCGGAGTGTGGTGTGCTGGCGGGGGATGCCGCTGTCCGCGAAGATCATCGTCGCGACCGGTTTGCGCATCCGGTGCAGGACCAGAAAGGAGCCGACCCGGTTGGAGCCTTTCTTGATCTCTTCGACAAAACGTCCGGCGATGGCAGTGTCCTCGCTGACACTGGACTGCCCGACCACCATGCTGGGGCGGACCACCCACTGCACGCCGCCGTAGGTGCGCTGCGGCACCTGACTGCCGCCGTCCTCCTCGTGGAAACGCGGCGATGCGGCCGGACAGGAGACGACGGCACTGGTCTTTCGCCCAAAGATCATCACCGGCGGCAGATAAGCCGGCGGAGTGCTCTCTCCGCCGGAGGAGAGAATCTCCGACCAGCGCAAGCCGTTCGAAGGAAGGCTGCTCTGCGGCGCCTCCATGATGAAGCGGCCGTTGTAATCGACGGCGTAGGTGGATTCGGCGGTGATGCACTGCCGAAGGTTGTTGGCGCAGGAGATGGCCCGGCCTTTTTCGCGCGCCTTGTTCAGCGAAGGAAGCAGCAACGCGGCGAGGATGGCGATGATCGCGATCACGATGAGCAGTTCAATAAGGGTAAAATGTTGCCCATCTCTGCTTTTCGGCAGTGACACGGTGCAGCCGGGTGAATTTGCCGCCTCCCCTTTTTCCAACGGCCTCCCCCGCCTCTGGGCACTTCGATACGGACGATTTGCCTCCACGTTGATTTCCATGCATCCTCCACTACATAAATCCATTTGAAGAAAAGAAATTCCGAAATCTGACACAGTCTGTTAACTTAATTATACGACAACCTTTTGAAAATGTCAACAGCATTCGAAAAAAAAACGGGATTTTTTTTTGCAGGGAAGCGGCTCATGACAAAAAAGCTCCCCCCGCCTGCGCCATCGGGAGCAGCCGGGGGGCCGATCATCGACTGATCGGATTTCAGCGTGGCGGATTTTCCTGAAAGAGCAGGCACTCCCCTTTTTTTACGGGAAATGTCAGAGCTCCGGCCTCGAAGCTTCTGCCGGAAAATTTTTCGAGAACGGTTTTAACCGCGGCGGGGAACTTCACATGCAGAGAACCATCCCGCACCGCGCAGACGCCCAGATATCCGTTGTTTGCATAGACCGCAGCCTCTTCGCCGGTGTACAGATGGCACCCGCCGATTTCCGCCATTGCCCGGTAAAGGGCAACAGGAATCCGTGTCGTGCCGCAGAAAAGCTGTTTCCCGCGCAGGACAACGGCCGGCGTTCCATTGGAATAGAGAGCCCGGCCGGGGAAGACAGATCCAAGCTGTTTCTCTGGTCCGGGCCAAGTTCATCAGTTCACTCTCGTTCAGTACTCTGCATGCTCGATCAGGTGATGACCGGCATACACTCTGGTGTGTGTGGCACCCCCCCCTCTGCTTTAACCAGACATTCGTTTTGTGCCTTTAATCTACACGTAAAAACCAGCATCCCCAGCAGGGAAACTACTCCCTTTCACCGGTCCAGAAGGGATCTGTATCTTCTCTGGGAATCTCCTCGCGTTGCACCAGTGAGAAATGCTGGTCTGCAAAGAGCACATTCATGGCTTTTCCATTCCCATGGCGACAGAAACTCCCCACACCGGTAATCATTGCGCCCCAAGTTCCATATGTATTGTGACGTGCACCAGGATCTGGATACGTCGTAACAATGGAAACATCGAAAAACATAGCACAATTACTGGGTTTTATTATTTTCCCCAATTTATTTTTTTTCGCTCCCAGGTTTGAATTCAGTCCATAGTGGTGATAACTCGTATTAAAATCGTTAACTCCTGAAAAAGAAGGACAGAAAAATGGCGCAAAAAATTGATTTGTTTCACTGTTTACACTGCACCAATTGGCATCACTCCCACGCAACTCATAGTTTCCATATGTGAGCGCCAGGACGTCACACCATTTAGTGCGCCCGGAACGGGTGTTGCCGTTGACGGCAGGGAGCATCTCCTGCTCATCGTAATACAACCCTCCCCACAATCCAATATTTTTCAGGTTGTTTGCACATTGAATATCGCGAGCGCGACTTCTCGCCTGGTTCAGGGCGGGAAGCAGAAGAGCAGCAAGAATCGCAATAATTGCTATAACGATTAAGAGTTCTATTAAAGTAAAAAATCTATGTTTCATTGATCGTTACTCCATTTATTTACTGTTCCGTTTCAGATACTTCATCAAAACTTGCTTACGGGGATTATCGTCAGATTTTTTCAATTCCCATGGAACACCATCATGTTCGATGCTCCAACCAGCCCATTCTCGAAAAGCATGATAAGTCCAATCCCAGCCATATTCTTCAAAGATCGAAATACAGTCATCAAGGTACTGTGCTGCGCCCGGCGCCCAGCAAATGACGGAAAATTCTCCTACGTAAATCGGCACATTATACTTCTGTTGAAATTTTCGAACAGGAGCAAGGACAGCACGAATTTTCTTTTTATTCCACATTTCATTGCCTATCACCCCAGGATAGGTGAATGTTGACCAGTTTGACGGTGTCGAATTAAATCCCTGGTGCGTGTACTGCATCGGCTGGTAAACGTGAACACTGTAAATTACATTATTGACGTTTACAGGTTTTAAAACTTTAAACCCTTCCGGCGTCCCCCACATGGCTGGTTCTATAATGATCGGTGTTACCGGATCAATTTCCCTGACTTTTTTCGCAGCCCGATCTGCCAGACGATTCCAGTCAAGTCCTCCATTTTCACGATAAAAATAATTGTCTTCATATGGTTCGTTCAGGAGGTCATACCCGTAAATAACATCACTGTTTCCTCGATAGTGTTTCGCAAGTTTTTCCCAACCGGAAATGAAAGCATCCTGACTTGGGATATCCCAGGTTATCTGGTTGCGAAGCAACGGATCCTCGGTATTACTTGGCCAGGAATGGAGGTCAAGAACAATTTTTATTCCACATTTCCGAAGAACAGGGAGCATTTTATCAAGTTGTGCAATCTCAGAATCCAGCCAAGCGTGAAATTTTTCCGGAGTACTGATATCCCACTTTTTCTTATTTTTCGCCTCCTTGTTGACCATCTGCCAGCGCATGAGATTGCCGTGATAAATCTCCGCAAAATCCCGGATATCTTTTTCCGTTGAGAAGAAAGGTGTCATCATTCCCCGAAAGGAAGTGGCTTTCTGCAACGTTTTTTCAGGCGGCGTAAACTTCGATGAATCGGACGCTTCCGGTATCATGAAACATTTGACATCAGAAATGTACAATGTGCCTTTGGCCCATTCAATTCCAAGGCGAATCATAGCTTCCGTTGCATCGTCGGGAATTCTCAGGAAAGTGTGAAAAAAAAGCCACCCGGTAGTCCCCCACTTTTTGGGCTGTTCTCCGTAACTGATATGACTCGGCGTTTTCGCAATCAGCATGAGCTTGGGCCCCAGGTAGTGTCGAGAGGGAACTGGAAAATTTTCTACCCGCAATTTTCCCTGAAGTTGCACTCCACGCCCACGCACCTTGTTCAGATCGAGGGGAATTTTTAAATCATTATGCCGTATCGTATCGTTGTGAAATCGTAATGCTCCCTTGCCGTCCGGTCCCGCTCCGGGGATAAACTTGATAGACGCATTCTGATATTGAGCACATTTTTCGAGCGTTGAAAAATCATTCTCGAATAGAATCTCAACACCATAAACGGCTGCTGCAGCCCAAAGTATGATGGATAATAAGATATATTTTTTCATCTCAATTCCTTTACACATTTGCAATCGTAATAAAATGCAGGATTTTCATACGAAAAACAGTATGCAATAATGACGGCTTCACTCTGAATGCCTAATGGTCTATCTGTACTTTACAGGGATCTTTATTTCGCAAATGCGCTAATTAAAACATTTTTAGTTCTCCTAATACAATACGGCAATCTTGATCTAAAATAAAATAGTGTGACAGTCAAACAGGTTAAAGCTGTATCAAATTTCTCGTCAAAAAAAACTCCCATTGTGTTTTAAATCGTAGCAATTGTATAGAGTTTGGGGAGCTCAGGACATAGTCCTTTCCCTTGAAAATCCACTCGAATAGAAAAGTGTTCCGGAAGAGAAAATGAATGATTCCACAAAACAGGAACAGCGATTCCATCCTGCGTAATTGGCAGGGAGTCTCCCGTGCTGAAATGAGGAATGGTATTCCCCGACTCATCCGTCAATGATACACGAAGACAGCCGGGACCTGTAAAATTCGTACAGTTCAACACGATTCTCCCGATTGGACCGCGAGCAGCAACTGGAGTACGCAGCATGCCATGTCGAATGCCGGTGTAACCGATATCCCAGTAAACCGCAATTCCGGCAAAAGCGAACCGGTTCGTTTTGAATCGGGCTGCCGCAGGAGTATAACTGCTGGAGAGATCATTTCCGCAGTTACTGCCGGAAAAATAAAAATACATGGTATCCCCATCCTCAGCATATCCTTGCCCCTGACACACTCCGCCCCCATTCCACGCCCCCGGCACCCCGCGTCGAAGCCAGGTCGAAGCAGGGAAAGGAGGCACCCATTCGCAACCGTCATGAGAATAAACCAGATCTGCTTCAAAACTCTGTTCTGGCAATTCCGGAGCTTCATAAAACCGTCCGGCCAGCCCTACATGAGTTGCTCCGATTTTAAGACAAGGAGCAATTCCACAATGAGTCTGGTCATATTTTCCATTGTCAAAGCTATAATACTGAGAAATTTTTTCCCAGTGCTTGAGATCAGTTGAGCGATAAAAAACAACACATCGGTTTCCATTGGGATGATTGATGTACGGGTAAGATTGCTGGCCATTCATAATATAACAATCCCCCTCTTTTAGCAGACGTCCGATTTCAAATTTTTCCTGAATTGCCGGTGTGGCGTCGGAGTCAAAATGCCATTGGACACCATCGATGCTTTCCGCAATTCCCATGAAGGCGGGTTCCGGCAAGCGCACATGGGTAGAAGAATCAGCCTGCAGGCGGGATTTCAGCACCTGCGCATTCATAACAGCCATCTTAAATTTTCCATCGGAATCCAGCAGCACACTTGCACTGTCCATTCGGTCCGGCAGCCCGAAGACAATATTGTTGCGACGGGAACCATGATATTCATAGAGGCCTACTTCCGGTTTTTCCCAGTGAAATCCATCGTCACTTTCCGCATAACCGATATGATTGCCGTCAGCCAATGTTCCATTGTATGCTCCGGAAGCAACATACCACATTCGGTAACGACGAATTCGCGGGTCATAGAGAACCGTTCCTATGCGGCGGCGGCGTTCATCAAATGTTCCTGGCCCGCCCGAAGGAAGATCCAATTGAATCTGTTCCGGATATTCCGGCCTGGCATGAAGATTCTCTACTTCTGCCATGAGCTGAAAGTCGGAAGCGAGAAAAAAAGTTTGATAGTTCATCAAATTACCCTTCAAGATTGGCGGGAGCAACCGCTCCAGCAATATTTGTTACTTTGATCCGACAAGAAATGCCGCAGCAGCCTTTAATTTCCACTTCTCCCAAAATTTCATCGACGGCATGCCCCCCCAGGAACCATTCAAACCAACGTTGTTCCCACGCAGCAAAATGGTCTGTCTCCATCCCCCGGTTCATAGACAGGCATTGAATTTCTCCTGCCGGATGAAATTCAATATAAGGCAACGGTCGACGGCTGAGCGAAGCACCTCGGGCCGTCAGCGCCGTAGACAAGCCCCCCTCGTTAAACACCAGGCATCGAACCCGCCAAATATCTTTCGCCAGGGACTCCACAGCTCCGACTCTGCCAATCAAATGAGGAGCCATCTCCATATATCGACAGCAAAATTCAAAAGCCATTCTGCCATAACTGCTCATCTTTTCTTTATCCGGCATACTGTAAGCCATTACATCAATTCCGCCGATTTCTACTTCACCAAGCTGAGGATGATGAAACTTTTTCCATTCGTACAGTCGAGTCGGTTCTTCCGGATGTTCTTCCTGCCAATGGTAAATCCGTGGGTGGGCAACACGAGAACAATCAATCTTCTTGTGCTCATCAAGAGAAAATACAGAACTTACAATTGTTCCCAGTTCAATGCAGAAACCGGGAATCCCATAATTGAAATAGGTCCAATCAGCAAAATTTCCCGGGGAACTGTTAGATCCCGACGGATAATTACAAATCGGGCTCATCTCAAATCCACACCTTGAAGCAATTTCCTTGCATTTCCGGAAAATCTCCCGATCTCCCGGAGCGATTGACGCTTCAGGAATGCACGGAGCCGTCAATATCTGTAGCGGACCATTGTGAAAATCAGCTGCCCCTACAATGTTACGATGGGAATCAAAAAATTTTCCGAGGCAATATAACTCCTGTTCAGAATGGGGAAATGCTCCACTGTTTTTCAGTTCCGGCGACCAGTGAGAACCGTAATTGCGATTCCAATCCACACGCTCATTCCCGTCCCGCCAGACAGGGGAACCATCATATTGCAAGTAACGTCCTTCTGGCAAGATGGAATAAAACGGGCCAGTGGAGCGGGGAGTCCGAAGCTGCATTGCACGCGAATCCTCCGGAGAAGTTTCCCACATCCCATAAGGATCGGGAATCCTCATTTCCAAAATCAGATGATTTCCGTCAATATCTTCTTCGACCCATGTGTTGGGGCGAGTTCGGTCGCAATGTTCGTCCAACCGGCTTCGAATCCACCCTCCTCGGCTCAGAACCAGCTCAGCTCCATCTGGATTAATTCTGGGGACGATGTAGAATGTGTTTTTTTCCAAAAGGCCATCGGAATGATGACCGGCAATCAACTCTCTTGCGGCAAATAAAGGCGCGGTTATACTACCCAACTCATGACTGTGAACCATGCCCTGTATGTAAAAAGCAGGCTTGTTCTCAGCCTCTCCTGAAGAAAAATCCGTAATGGTAAAAAGAGTAATAGGACGTCCTTTCGCAGATTTTCCCAATTCACCAATTCGGATGAAATCAGGTGCTGCACGCTGTAGTTTTTTGCCAAATTCTACGATATCCTCTTCATGAAAATAAGCTTCAAAATGATATTCCGGCAAGTTGGAAATTAATCTTTTCATTTCTCACCTTTTATTTCACATCCATCCGCATGGCAACTCGAATGATAAGTATTGTTTTCCTTCAATCCGCAAAAACATCGCATCGTCTGAACGGCGATTTTATTTCCGGTGACTTTGCCAGCTCTTGATCACACTCCCTGATACTACCACCTATTCTTGGTCCATCGAAAGCCCTTTCATATTAAGCAGCATAATTTGATCGTCTTCCTCCTGCCACATCCAAAGACAATATGTTCTGAATTTAAGCAATCGCGGCAGAATGAGCGACCTCTTTCCGGTTCTGGATGCGGCGGAGAGCGGCGCGGTTTTTCAGCGCGCCGCGCCGCATGTAGTCATAGTCCATGCCGGATGAAATCATGTTGACGCCGAGATCATCCCAGAACTCCAGCACCTCCGGATCCGTCGAGCCGGTCGATACGCCGATGCATTTGTGCGCCTCCTTCAGGAGGGCGACCGCCTCGCGCATCAGATTGACGTTCCGCTTTCCAAACACGTTGTTCAGCTCCCCGATCGACCCGGAAAGATCGCATGGCCCGAAAATGTATCCGTCAATATAGGGGTTTTTCACGATCTCCGGCAGATTACGAACCGCAGTACAGCTCTCGATCTGGATGAAACGGCAGAGTTCATTGTCAATGTTCCGGATATAGTCGCCGATCTCCCTCCGACCGTACTGCACCGCTCCGAGCGGACCGAATCCCCGGGTGCCGCGCGGCGGATACATGCAGGACCTCATGGCGGCCTCCGCCTCCTCCACCGTGTTGATCATCGGGAAAATGATCCCGTCCGGCCCCATCTCCAGCACCCGCTTGACGTGGTTGCGGTCCGCCATGGAAACCCGCACGATCCCCGGCGTCCCGCTCAGTCTGACACTGTTCAGATGCTGCAGCAGATCCTCGTAACCGATGGAGGTGTGTTCGGTATCGATCCAGATGAAGTCGAATCCGGTGTATCCCAGAATCTCCGTGATGACCGGATGGTTCAGTGCGATGTGGGTTCCGCACAATTTTTCACAGCGGAGCACCCGTTCCTTCAAGCTCATGATTCGACCTCTCCTTCTTGAATTGTATGATAATTTTTATTGTTTTGTCAGACTATTTAATCCTGACAAAAAAAGATCAGAGTGGTGTAATGTGTTCGTAAATCAGCCGATGCAGAGCCGGCAGGTCCTTTGCCCGGATCGCCTGAATCATCTGCTGATGGGATTCCACGGAATGCCGGACCCGTGCTGTGGAGTTGAACTGTTCGCGGTACTCCCGGCTGAACAGCAGCGATATCACCTGGGAGAAGACCTGAATCAGCCGGTTGCCGGCGATCTCCATCAGCGTCAGATGGAACTCCAGATCGAAGACATCTGCCTGAGCCGGATCCGCTTCCGCTTCGGAAATTTTTCTGTTGATGCGGATCAGCCGGTCCAGCTGGGCGGGCGTGATGCAACGAATCACCTCCGCCGCAACGGTGCTCTCGAGCATCAGCCGGGCCGCTTTCAACTCCTCACAGCCGCAACCGAGCCAGTGCAACTGAAACGCCAGATCGTGACCGATGCTCTCGCAGGCGGGAATGGTGAGAATCGTCCCCCGGTTGGGATGGCGCTCCAGAACCCCCTGCAGACACAGGTGGATGATGATTTCCCGAATTGTGCTGCGGGCCACGCCGAAGTGTTCCGCCAGGTCCTGCTCCACCGGCAGCTTGTCACCCGGCTGGAACCCTCCCTCAATCAGATAACGTTCAAATCGTTTCAGCAGATTCCGCTGGATCATCGCAATTAATCCTACAAAACTGATTCTTTTGTCTGTTTAATAGTATAGCAAAAGATCCGGGCTTCGTCAACCCCCTGTCCGGAAAAAATTGAAATTTTCCATTCCGGCAGAAAAATTCAGCAGTGTTTTGGAGCTTTATCCGAAGAGTTTTCTCTGTTTCCCCCTTGAAAAATCCGCCTTTTCTGCTATATTATTAGGATACTAATGATAAAAAACTCATGGAACACTCTCTGCACTACAACCTCCTGGCGGCGCATACGCTGTTTCAGAAACGGTTTTTCGCCCGGCTTCGGCAGGAATATCCGGCGCTGCTGCCCGGCCAGCCGAAGGTGATCGACTACCTGATGAGCCACCCGGACTCGTTTCAGCGGGAGATCGCCGACGGCTGTCTGATCGATCCGGCAACGCTTTCGCCGATCCTCGGCAAGATGGAGGACAACGGCCTGATCCGCCGCGACAAGGCGGACGGCAACCGGAAAAACTCCATCGTCGCCCTCACCGCCGACGGGGAAAAAATCGGCCGCCGCATCCAGGAGCTCTTTCGGGAAACGGAAGAGGCCGCCTGCCGGGAGCTCTCCGGAGAAAACCTCAACCATCTGCTGCACGGTCTGCGGCAGATTCAGAAAACTTGTCGGAATCCACAATCATGAAATCGCGCTACAGCAAAAGAAAACGTTTTATTCTCTTCTTCATCGGACTCATTTTCGCCGGCTTCGGCGTCGCCTTCAGCACCCGGCCGGGGCTGGGGACCTCCCCCATCTCAAGCCTGCCCTATGTCACGACGTTCATCATTCCCTGGACTCTGGGGATGGCGACGGTCTGTCTCAACATCCTCTTTCTGCTGATGCAGCTCGCCATTCTGCGCAGCCGCTTTCACTGGTCCCGGCTGGGGCAGCTGCTGACGCTTTTCGGGTTCGGCTTCTTTATCGACCTGGGGATGTGGATCTCCTCGTTTTACATTCCGGAGAGCTACCTGCTCCGCCTGGTGGAAGAGCTGTTCGGCTGTGCCATGCTGGCGACCGGCATCGCGTTTCAGCTTCTGGCGGATATCTCCTTCATGCCGGGTGACGGATTTGTCCGCACGGTTTCGGAAGAGTACGGCTTCCCGTTCGGCACGACCAAGGTCTGTTTTGACGTCTCCATCGTGGTGGCCGCGATTCTCGTCTCGCTCTGCTGGTTCCAGGAGATCAGCGGCATCCGGGAGGGAACTCTTCTCGCGGCGGTTCTGGTGGGGTTCATCATCCGGATGCTTCAACAGCCGTTGCGCTTCGTAAAGCGGCAGCTGGTAAAGGCATAACACGGGCAATCATCCTGTCGAAACAGTTGTTGCCGGGGGCCACCTGTTGTGCCCACTGCCGGATAACAACTTCCTCCAAGTCTGGTCAAACGTTCGGGCGACGGGTGACGCGGAGCTGGTCTGCGGCAGCCATACTTTTCCCTGCAACGTCTGCGGCACCGATGGCTCTGCCGTTCCCGGATGCACCGGGGCCCGGCTCAACCGCTCCTCATGGCTGTTTCGTCACTCAAAACTCCCGTTCTCTTCGGGTGCACCCCGGGCCCACTCCGAGGGGAACGGCCCGTTTCCTTCATGAGATATCAGCCTGCATCGCAAGAGAGAATGTCTCTATCGTTTCCCGAAGATCCCCTGCTGCTGTCAAGTGTTGAATTTTCCAATGAATACGTGATCGTTTCATTGCAGGGAAAATCCAATTTAACTCCTGAAAACTGTCACTCGACGCAATCCGCAACTCCAGCCGAAAACAGATTTCCGCCTCATAAGAGGGCAATTCCTGCCTAGCAAAACCGGACCAGCATTGCCCATTCTATCGGTAACATCGCAGTTTTTTTGCATTTTTTCTTTTTTCCTCTTGACTTTCCTCAGGAAATCAGGTATAATATTTGTAAACCAAAAGTAGGTTACACATGAAAAACAGCCAGGAAAATCGTACAGAAGCGGTTCGCCGGGAGTTGGTGAGCTTCATCAAGAGCGCCAGGTTGAAACGGGGTGACAAACTGCCATCCCAGGCCTGTCTGCGCAGCCGGCTCGGCGTTGGAGCCGTAACTATTGAGCGGGCGCTCAAACTGTTCGCGGACGACGGCATTCTGGAAATCCGCCCCAAAAAAGGGGTTTTCCTGCTGGAAGATAATTTCAACGGTTACGTCGGACGGCGGATCGGGATGGTGGAGTTCCGCATCGCCAACTATCCATATGGAGCTGTACTTCAGCAAAGTTTGCGGACACAGTTCGTCGACCATGCCTGCCAGGAAATTCCCTTCATCCGCCGGAACATTCAGAAATGCGAGTGCGACTCTCTGGATATGTATGACGGTCTGGCTCGCAATATCGCCCGACGCAATCTGGATGGAATTCTGACGACCAGTTCTTTTGACGAAGAGGCGCGGAAGTTCTTCCGCACCCGGAAAATTCCCGTCTGCTCCGTGGGGACGGCCGCGTGGCCATACGGAGCCGTTGTGCAGCAGGAAGACTTCTGCAGCAGAGCGTTTCAACTGGCCCGCGAACGCGGGTTCTCACACCCGGCCGTCATCACCTACAACGGCCCCCGTCCGGAGGGGATCCGGGGCCTTTACGCCCGCTTTTTCCCGGAAAACGCAGATACCTACTGCTGCGGCCTGGACCGGTTCAACGAGGAGCCGCATCAGGAACAGCGGCAGGCCAGAATCACCGAAGCACTCGACCGGCTCTGGAATCTGCCGGATGAGAAACGGCCGGACTGTCTGGTGATTCCGGATGACACCATTGCCGCAACCGCCTATCTTTACTGGCGGGAACGGACGAGGAATGTGCCGCATTTCATCTATGAGCGATGTGAACAGCTGCCCTTTTTCATGCCGCCGCACTGTATCGGCGATTACTTCTATATCGACGTGGAGAAAATTGCATGTGCCGCGGTTGAACTGCTTCTCGATGTGATCGACGGCAGAAAACCAGAAGATTCCCGAATCATTGTGCCGGTGCCACTGGTGAAGATGGAAGAACAAACTGCCTGCCCCGGTAAAATTTCGATCGCCTGAAGCCATGTTGTTTTTCAATCTGACAGACGTTCTCCGTTTTCTCCGTCAACTGGAGTTTTGACCGCGAAGCAATCGCATACAACCCGATATTCTCATACCCAACAAAGGAGATGGTTGAAATGGCAGTCATGAAGACGTTGCACAAGAAACACAAATTTCCCCATGGCAACAAAGCGGAATCGGAAAGCATTTACTTTACCTTGATTGAATTATTAATCGTTATCGCTATCATTGCGATCCTCGCCGCTCTGCTGCTGCCTGCCCTGAACAAGGCGCGGGAAACGGCCAAACGGGCCTCCTGTTCGGCCAATATGAATCAGGTAGGCAAAGCGGAAATGATGTATTCCAGCGATTTCTCCAATTATTTTGTGATAACAGCGCGCGGCTACGGCACCTATGCGGCGGTGATGAACCAGCTCTACAAGCTGCCCCGGACCGTATTTTCCTGCCCGACGGAACAGAATCCGACCCAGGAGGAGTTCAACTATATCTCCATCGGCATTCACCGCCCGGACAGCGGTGCGGGTTATGTCAGGACCGACGAATTCTACTGGCTGAACCGGGAGGAAATGGGGCAGTACTATCTCATGGTTGATCCCAATCACTTCTTTGTCCTGTCCAAGATGAAACAGCTCTCCCGGATTCCGTTTCTGGCCGATGTCAGACGGCCTTTCAATGTGGCGCAGCCCAACCGCGGGTTCGCCTATTTCATTCCCAACAACAAATTCGCCGGCGGCCCCAGCGGCATCGGCTGGGTTCATTCCGTCGGGGCCAACATCACCTATGCGGACGGTCATGTGGAATACCTCTCTGCTTCGGAATTAAAATCGCGGGGCTATACCTACTGGGTCGATCAATTCGGCCGGGCCGCCTGGTAAACGATATGAAAAAAGGCCCCGTTCCGCCGAAGCGTCGTGCTCCGGCAGGACGGGCCATTGCTGAATCTGTATTGAAAACAAAATTTCTCTGTACCATGAAAAGAAATCTACTGAGTCTGCTTGCTGTTCTCCCGCTTTTCACTGCCTTTTGTTCGGAATCGATCGACTCCGGCGACGCGATCGTCATCGGAAACACTACCGGAATCTATCTGGAATCGGAGTCGCCAAGCTTCTCCCTTCGTAAAAATTATGTCAAACCGGTCCGCTACCGGATTCTCGACTCCCGGAACACGCCGGTGCGTTCCGGCGAGTGGCCGGAGGCTGGCCGGGGCGTTCTGACCGTTGACTCCCTGCCGCGGGATTTCTACACCATCCGGCTGGAGGGGAGTAACTACACCGGCGCCGTCCCGTTCGGAATCGTGCCGGAACGAAAGAAAGCTCCCAATCCGGATATGATCTTCGCCGCAGACTCCGCCCAGAGCTGGCTGGCCGGAGCCCAGTTGCGGAACAGCCGCCACCCCGGCCCCGGATTTCATCTCGCAGCGGAAGCCGCCCGGCGGGCGGGCATCGGCTGGGTCCGCGACCGCCTGAGCTGGCCGGGAGTGAATCCCACTCCGGATAAGATCGTCTGGCGCCAATATATCCCCAGCGCCTGGGAGCTCGGGAAACGCGGGGTGAAAGTCTGCACCTTTTACAGCAGCGCGCCCGCATGGGCGAAACGGAAGAACCGCGATCTGCCGGACGATCTTGCCGCAACCTACCGGTTTGCCCGGATTGCCGCAGAACGCGGCCGCGGCTCCATTGAAGGGTGGGAGTTCTGGAATGAGGAGGATGTCGCCAATACGATGGAGGGAGCCTGGGATTATGCGGCGGCGCTGAAGGCGGCCATGCTCGGCTACCGTGCCGGCAATCCGAAGGCGGTGCTTCTTCACGGCTCGTTCAGTGCGTTTCCGGTGCGAAATTATTCTCGCGTCGTCATGAAAAACGGCGCCATACACTACTTCGACGTTGCAAACTTTCACGTCTATGCGCCGCTGTGTGACTACGCGAAGCGAATCAACGGCTTCCACCGTTTTCTCGCGGAATCCGGCATCCCCGGCAAAGCGATCTGGGTGACGGAGAACGGCACACTCGCCCCCGGACTTGCTCAGAAAAAAAGCTACATCCCCAACATTCTCTGCTATTCGCCGGAGCAGGAGAATCTGGTTGCGGAATTCGTGCCGAAATCCCAGATTCTCATGCAGAGTCTGGGCGTTTCCCGGAATTTCTTTTTTGTCCTTTCGCCCTACACGGAAGGCGCGCGCGACTGGGGGCTGTTGAATCGCGATTTCACCGCCCGCCCCGCCTACTACGCCTTCGCCACACTCGTCCACACGCTCGGCGACGCGACATTGCAGGGAGAACTTTCGGCTCCGGCAGGCGTCCGTGCCTGGCTCTACCGACAGCCGGACGGAACGCAGACGGTCGCCTTCTGGAGCGAAAGCGAGCTGGACACAAAACCATATGATCAATTTCATCCTCACCCGGAGAACAGGTATGAGCGTCAATTCCAGCTTCCGGCAGCCGACGGCAGTTATCTTGTCCGCGCTCTCTACGGTGCCGCGAGCCGGGTGGCGGCAAAACAGGGCTGCCTCAAACTGACTGCCTCCCGCTATCCGGCATACCTGACCGGAATGACTGGACTTGTTCCGGCAAAACCGTTCCGCAAACCCGCCGGAACGGGAGTTCCGAAAACGACGATTCGAAAACATGTGATTCTGCGTGCGGACCTCTCATCAGAATTCACCGTTTCCAATACGCGCGATTCGGTCGATATGAAACAGGATTCCGGACGGGTCACGTTGCAGATCTGGAATCTCTCCAACCAGCCCGAAACCGGCATGGTGACGCTTGGCGGCGCACGCTGTTCCGGGCTGCCGACCTCTCCCGTCACCGTTGCGCCGATGTCCTGCCTGGAAATTCCGCTGACCGTCACACCGCAACTCGATGCGGCGGGAATCAACGGGGAACTTCATTTCGAAGGCAGTTTCAGCGGGGAGAAGATTTCGCCGCTGATCATCCCGGTCCACCGGTATGAGAGAAAGCTCTCCCGCTTCCCGAGCCGGGAGTTCACCGGTATCCTGGAGCCGAAACGCTGGCGAGCCAACAGTTCCGGAGCGATGGAGATCCGGTTCGATCCTGCGGAGAAGGCAATCCGGTTCGACTGGAAGTTCACCGTGCACGGCGATCGCGGCGACCGCTGGGTCTATCCGGAATACATCCTCCGCGGCGGCGAAACGCTCCGCAATGCCGCAGCCGTTGTCTTCGAGATCAAGACCACACCTTCCATCCCCCGCGAAGCCGTCTTCATGGCGGTCAATGACTGGACCCGTCAGCATGGCAAAACGACCTACATCTGGTATCACAATCCGGGGCCGGAGTGGGAGACACGCCGGGTGTCGTTCGACGAGATACTGCCGGAGCCGGAAAAGGCGAAAATGATCCGGATCGGCCTGAATCCTCTGGTAAATCAACAGACCTTCTGGATTCGGAACCTTCGCGTCATCTACCACCCGTAAACGCCGGAGAAGCCGGGGAACATCATGCCTTCCCCGGCGGCTCTTCCAAGCCGAATCTCCCTTCAACAGCCGTTGCGCTTCGTAAAGCGGCAGCTGGTAAAGGCGTATCGCGGGCAACCGCAACCTGCCGGAAGAAGAGGTGCGCAATTTTCACGCATCAACGAAAAATCCGGCCAACTCTCATCACAAAGGGTTCGTCTCTTTCCGGCGGGGCGGCGGGGCAACACCGATGCGCCCCTTGCCGGTGTGACATAAAATCCCGGTTGGACGGCTGGAAAAAGCGGTCCGGCTCCTTCATGCCGGACCGCCGCATTCACTCATCAAGGAAGTCTCTGCACGGAAATATCGTCCAGGTAGACCGCCCCCTTCTCCTTCGGCAGCCAGAACTTGATCCGGGCAGTCTTATCCAGAACATCCGGATAACGCTTCGTGTCTTCCGACACAACCAGGGTGAGTTCGTAAGGCTTCCAGTCATCCGCGAGATTGAACTTCCGGCGGATATAGAGATGCTCACCCCGGTGTTTCACCGGACTCCAGATCTCAATACAGCAGTCAAGAACTCGTATTCCCTCCCCTTTCGCCCAGAATGAGAGTTTCAATTTCTGCCCGGGCATGGCGGGAAGATCCCGGGAAATTACCGAAAGGAGCGCCTCCGGCGAAGCGGTCAGCTTCATACAGCGGGTGCCGTTGAAGAAATCCCGGTTCTCCACAAGCGTCGCCGGATAAGCCGGTGAAGAGTAGTTCTTCTTCCAATCCTCCGTCATTTTGCCCGCTTCCAATGAGCCATCGGTCAGCAGAGAGGTGACGGCAGAACCGCGGGCTGCCACCGGAGTTTCCTGAATGATTCCGAACTGGAACCGATCCGCATAGGCTTTCCCCTCCGCGCCCCAGGCGACGCTGCGCACCGCTTTGCTTCCGGAATTTTCCGCGTCGTTGATCTTGATGCCAAAGCCGAAGGGAACCCCTTTTGCCGGGCATTCAAAACGGACGGAATATCCGGAAGCGGTCGGGGCAATCTCCCAGCGGCAATCCTCCTCCCGCAGCTGCTGCGACCAGATCCGAAACGGCTTCGGGTCACGCGGCGAAAGAAAGACGCGCGACGTCTCCGCATTGTAACGCTGCGCCGAACGCTCCGCCAACACCAGCGGGATCGGATCGAGAAAGAGCTCCACTGAATCGCTCTCCCACGGTTCCCGCGTTCCGTTCGGACCGGCATCGGTCGAATCGCATACCTCCACACTCACTTGGAAACGTTTCTCTCTCACCTCCGTCCGCACTTCGGCGGAAAGCCGGCCGTCCGCAGACCGAAGCTGCAGGGGCGAGCCATTCGCCAGCACGGGACTCTCGGAGAGCAAGAGCGGCACCCGGTAAGTCGATCCGTCAAAGATCACCACATGGGCCGGCGTTTTCTCCCCGCGAATCCGGCGAACCGGAATGGAAACCATCCGGCTCTCACCCGGCTGCAGAGAAAGTTTGACACACTCTTTCGCACTGTAGCCGCCGCCGTTCAAACCGACGATGCAATGCCGGATCTCATCGGATTGATTGTGAAGCCCGACGACGGCATTTCCCTGTATCACCCGGCCTCGGTCCGACACCTGAACCGGAAAGACGAAACGGGGTTTCAACGCAGCACAGGCGGCGAGAAATTCCGCATCGTTCCTCTTTCCCTGCGTCAACAGCCAGGGGGCCGGCCCGACCTTCTTCAGGCCCGGCGCAACCGGGTTCCCGAAGAGATCCATCACATCAAACCGGGAAAGATCCAGCGTCACACCTGTTTTTTTCTCATAGTTCCAGACTGCGGCGATCAGTTTTCCGTCCCGGCGGTAGACGTAGCAGATCACGCCGGCCGGAAGACGGTGCTTCGCCACCACCTTCGCCCCTTCAAACAGACGGGCCAATGTGTTGCAGGCGACAAAATAGGTGGATGGAATCAATTCGCCGACGTAGGTGAGATAACTGGAATCCCGCCACAGCATATCTTCCTGAATTGAGATCGATTGTGCGACGTTCTCTCCGCAATCCAGCAGAAACCGGGTCAGCAGATACTCAACCTTTTTCTCCTTCTGCGCCCGATCGCCCGATGCGGGAGTATCAAAGAGATAGTAAAGTTCCGTATTCCAGATAGGAAGCGCCCTGCCCGCTTTCTTCAGCAGATCGAAAATCGTCCGGATCGCCGCATCCGCCGGCAGCAGCGATCCCAGTTCCCGCATGCTGTAGGGATGAAAACTGAGAATGTCACACCAGGCGAGCCCACCCGCGTTGATCGCCTGTTCGAGCCAGCTGTTGCTGTCCGCCTTGAAGTCGGAAGTGACACTAAAGCCAACTACCTTCGCCTCGGAATCTCCGGCTTTCAATCCCTCCCACGTCGCCTTGAGATAACGGTTGTACACCTCCGGCGTGACATAGAGATTGGGTTCGTTGGTGAATTCGAAATAGGCTTGTTTCCCCTTCAGATGCCGGGCCAGAGCGGTCATGTACTCGTTCCAGCAGTTGATCGGAGGCAGGGCGATGTACCCCTTCAGCTTCTGCATCGCGTAAGGAGGATGTTCCGCCGGACGCTCCGCCATCGGCAGCGCCCAGGCAGGCAAAGGATTCTCCCGCGCGTATCCCGTCTTCAGATACGGCTGCCGGAACAGCTCGCCGCCGAGCACATGCACCGGAACCATCCCGTATTTCTCCATAAGTCCGGTTACGGAGTCCAGAAAACTGAAATCATATTCTCCCCTCACCGGTTCTGTTGCCGCCCAGGCGGTCGGCAGACGGCCGCTGTCCCACAGCCGCACGAGCCGGATTCCGGCATCGCGCAGAAGCGCGAACCGCTCCTCCACGGAGACGTTGGAGGTGGAATATCCGTTTCGAAGAATCAGCTTATGATTGGTGTAACCGCTGGTCAGTTTCGGCCCGCCGTTGATTCCGACACAGATATCCCGGTCATAGTTGCGCGCTTTCCGTTCGAGGCTGCCGATCACCACATACGGAAGCTTCCGGGAGACGATTCCGTCGCCGCTTACTTCAAGCGTGTAACTGCCGTACTGCGGAGCAATGCGGCTGCGCAGCGGCAGCTCCGCGATTTCACCCGCCTTCAGCTCGACGGGCACACTCTCTTCCTGGATGGTTTTACCGTCATATTCGGAAACGGTTTTCACCTTCAAGGCTCCGCGGTATTCCTGCGCCGTGTCGTTCTGGAGTTTCAGCCGGAACGGGGATTTCTCATTTTCCGCAATGTTCCAGCAGTAGCGACGGCCGGCAATCCCGGCATAGACGGCTCCGGGACTTCCTCCATTCTCCGTAACGGAAATATCATCCAGCCAGAGATTCCCTTTCCATCCGCCCTCCGGATCGGTCCGCTGAAACGACCAGATCCGGATCACATTCGGGCCGCCCGCCGCGCCGGTTTTGAAGCGGAAACTGTACCGGGAATACCGGTCGCCGACCTGAAAGGTCTTACGGTTGGTGTTCCACTGGATGTCATGGATCAGCGCTTCCACCGGCACTCCGCCCGCGACATCGGTTTTCGCGGTCATGGAGAAGGTGTAGACCGTGTCGGGTTTCAGCACAAACGAGGAGACGTAGAACTCGAAATAGTCCCCGTCCGGATTGGGAATCCGAATGGAACAGTTCCCGTGTGCAGGATCTGCTTTTTCCAACTCCAGCGGCAGATGCCGCCGGTCTTTCCGGGTGACAATCCGGTGCAGTGCGAATCCATCGGTACCCAGCTCGAATCCGCCATTGTAAATCAGGTTTCCGCACTCCGCACTCATCACGCCGAGAGAGGCGACAACCGCAAAGAAAAACTTCATCTTCCACTTTCCCTTCTACTAATTCCAATACCGGTTTCCATCCGCATTTTCAAACAGAAATATTTCCCGTACTTTTTTGTTGTTTGAAACATATCGCAGCGTCGGCAGAACACCGGCGTGCCCGTCGGCATACAGCATCTGATCGCTCTCACCCGGATGACGCAGAGAAAGTCGGTCCAGCGCGGTCGTATAATCGTAGACAATCAGCATATTTTTCTGGTCGTCCTTCTGCATTTGACCATCGGCACAGACGATGGCGCGGCTCGGACGTTTGTTCGCGGTGATCTTTTTCGCCATGCGCGGTTCCGAAGCAAAACCGTTGTTTTGCGCACTTCCCGTCCACTGTCCGCAGTAAGCATTCCACCCGTAGGAGGTAATCGAATAGAGCGTATCCTGGTAACTATGTTGATACACCTGTTCCGGCGGTGCCGCCGGACAGAGAAAAATCGTCTTCCGGTCGGAAAAGAAATTGCCGTAACTTGAATTCCCGACATAGGGCCAGAGCATCACGATCCAGCTGTCCATATACTGTGCGGTATTGTTCCACTTCTGCCGGCAGAACGGTACGTAATCCTGATAATCCCGGGTGTAGTTGATCATCCCGGTGCCGATCTGTCTGAGCTGGTTCAGGCAGGTGACGGAGTTGGCCCGCATCCGTGCGGAATTCAGAGCGGGCAGAAGCAGTCCTGCCAGAATTGCGATGATCGCAATCACGATCAGAAGCTCGATTAACGTGAATAAACCTCTCCGTTTTTCATCTCCTCGCATGTGCTTCTCCCTCATTTCAGCAGTTGATTATAGATCACGAAACGGACGTCATAAACCGCGTGTGGCAGCGGCAGACCGGGATCCCGTACTTTGGCAATCAGATATTCCATCATATCCATGCCCATCTTTTCCAGGGGCATATCGGCATAAATGATTCCGGCGTCGGCATAGATCTCGCCTTCCAGCCGGTCGAAGCAGAAGAGCGTAATATCGCGCCCGGGAACACGTCCGGCCTGTTTGCAGGCGAAAAGCACCCAGTCCAGCACACCGATGAGCGGCAGGAACAGAGCGTCCGGCCGCGTCTCCCGGATGAATTCAGCGATGGAATCCACTGCGGCGAGAGAATCAAAATCCCGCACCAGTTTGAACGGTTTTCCGCCGCCCTCCGAAATCGCATCTTCGTAGCCCGTCATGCGACATTGGTTGCCGTAACGGCCGAAACGCTCTCCGTCAATCGCACCGATTTTTTTCAGCCCCAGCCGCTGAAGCAGGCGGACCGCCCGTTTCGCCTCTTCATAGAAATCCACCCGGAAGGTGGCGACTTCCGGCCAATCCCGGTTCAGCACAGCAATCGGGAATCCACGCCGGGAAAGTTCGGCGAGCCGCGCCCGGGAAACGCCGCCGGCTTCCACATAAAAAAATGCGTCGAACGGCAATTTTCCCTCCGCGTTCAATTCATGCGGGTCGGCAAACAGCAGATGACAATTCTGCGCCGCGGCAACTCGCTGCACCCAGGGAATGATGGGGGACGCATAGGAAAATGAGTACAGCCTGGTCATGCCGATCGTCAGCGGCTTGTTCAGTCCGGCATCCTTTTCGCAGACAAAGCTTCCGACCCCGGGCTCACGACGGATCAGCCCGCGCTGCTCCAGATAGTCCAGAACTTTCCGGATGGAAGAACGGCTCAGCGAATAGTGTCGACAGAGTTCATGCTCCGAGGGCATCTTCTCGCCGGGAGCAAGACGCCCCTCCCTGATCTGCAGCATGAACTTCTCCGCGACCGGCTCAAACAAATTTTTTCGCCCTGCCATGCGCCATTTCCATACAAATTAAAATACATGTTTGTTTTTACAGGCAATATAAACTGGCTTTTGAGTTTTTTCAATAATGGAGCGAAAAAAAACACAGATTTTTTTACAATTGATCAGGAGAACACCGGGGAACACAACAGCAACATCTTGTTGCTTAGCACTTTTCACTTTACCGAAAGTAATCCGGCAGGATATGCAGCAAGTGTCTGTCTGCGGCTCCCCGGCAATGGTCATGAGATTGTTGCGCCCGGCCCGGCAACCGGACAAAATCGCGTCTATCCCGCCCCCACCGGTTCGGGGTCTCAAATACACCATTCCCCGGGAAGCCGTCTTCATGGCGGTCAACGACGGAACCCGTCAGCATGGCAAAACGACCTGCATCTGGTACCACACAATCCGGGGCAAGACTGGGAGAAACGCCGGGTGTCGTTCGACGAGATACTGCCGGAGCCGGAAAAGGCGAAAATGATCCGGATCGGCTGGGATCCTCCGGTTAATCACCAGCCATTCTTGATTCGGGACCTTCGCATCATCGATCACCCGTAAATGCCGGAGGAGCCGACCTATCCCGGACCGCCGGACGCTATTCCAGCTTCAGCACCAGGGGGAACGGATGCTCGATGCGGTTCCGGCAGGTAATCCGCAGACGGCCGGCGGATTGCGTCATCTCGATTCCGGAACAATCCTCCCAGTTCCCCGAGGCGGTCAGAACGCGAACCCGGGGGACAGCCCCCTGCCAGCCGAGATCGAACGAACACTCCGGCCACGCATCGAGATTCAGGTTGAAACAGCCGATCACGGTGGAGTCCGCCATATCCCGCCGCCAGGCGAGCGGATACGCCCCGTCGCACTGGAACAGCATCGCCTCGCTCCCCTTGCCGAGATAGCGGATCGCACTCTGCAGCTGTTCGCGGCGGAACGGGTGGCAGAAGGCGACCCCGCAGCAGCTCTGATACTCCATGCCGTGCACGATCACCCGGCCGCCGCCGGCATTCTCAAATGCGATCATCGCCGGCGAAGTCCGGTTGGTATCCGGGTCCACCCAGGAGGAGATCACCTGCGCCCCCTCCGCCGCCTCCAGCGGACAGATCCTGCCATCGGCACTCAGGAACGGCAGGGTCGCCGTCAAATATTTGCGGGGAGCTCCGCCGAACTCGACGTTGTGAAACTCCTCCGCGGAAACCACCCACGGCAGCTGGACCCGGACAGCGGGCGGCGCGATCCGTTTCAGCCCGATCTCGGCCCCGAAGCCACGCTCCAGCAGAATTCCGGCGGCGACGCCGTCCAGCAGCACTCCGCGGGTCAGCCACTCCCTGAGCTCCTCATCCGAAAGCATCCGCGCGCTCTGCCCGGAGAGGGCGAGAATTCCGGACTCCTCGTAGGTGGTGGGAATCCCCATCGACTCCAGCGCGCTCATCATCGGGAAGCCATCCTCCGCCAGATCCTGGTAGGAGGCTCCGGCCGGCAGCACCTTGCGCATGCTGAACTCATCCCGGTGAAGCAGTTTGACCCCCCGGTAACGGCCGGGCCGATTGGCAACTCGTGCCAGCTCGTTCAGGAACGGCTTTTTCTCCGCCAGCATCGTACCGTAATGGATCTCATCCTGCATCGGCGTCCCCGCGTGGTCAAACAGATTCAGCGTCACGCCGCTGGAGCCGTAAGCCATGGAAACCGCAATTTCCAGAAAGGTGAAGGTCACACTCTTGGAGAAACGGGTGAACGGCACGCTTTCACATTCCGTCTGCTCGATCACCCCCTCCGGCAGAGCGTGGCGCGTCAGCTTGATGGAGTCCTGCGAGTAGTAGAATCCACGCATGGACTCCTCGCAGTAGTTGGCCATGGGCGGACGGCTGTAGAGCGGACGATGGTCCGCCAGCGCCTCGGCCAGCCGCTTCCAGTCCCGCCCCTCCACGCAATGCTGCCGGGGACCGCTGGACATCAGCCCCATGCAGGTCTCCGGCGAAACCTCGTGCGTCACCTTCGCCAGGAAGGCGACGGTTTCGATCATGACCTCCTGCTGCATCCGGAGATACTCCGCGCGCCACGGATGCGGACGCCCCGGCTGCAGAATGGCGCGGACCAGCTCCTCCCGGCTGACCTCCCGGCCGACGCGCTCGCTGAACAACTTCATATGCCGGGGGCAGAAGCAGCCGAAACGCACCGGTTCATGGTTGAAGGTTCTGATGTCATCTTCGACCCACATGATGTGGGGATGGGTCTGCGCGTAGATGGTCCACAGCTTCCGGGTATGCTCCCGCCACACCGGCGAAAGGAAACAGGCGCAATGATGCGTCTCGGAACCGTCATCTCCTACCATGCATTCCAGCCCCGGCAGACGGTCGCGGTCATCCCGGCCGCGGTCGGCATGGCCGGCGGTGATCCACGGATTCAGCGAATAGACGATCCCCAGCTCCTCCAGCCTCCGGCGGACCTCGAAGAGTTTCTCCTGATACGCGGCGGCCCATTCCAGCGACGGATGCCCGTGCGAAAACTCCTCCGTGTCGATCTTCACGATCACTTCATCGATTTTAAATTGAGGGGCCAGCCGGCAGAGCTCTTCCAGGGTCTCCTGAAATCTCCAGGGCGGCAGTGTGCGGCGCAGAGAGTACCACGCCTGATCAGGCAGGGTCGGATTCAACATGACAAGATGCTTTCGAAGTTCAATTTTTACTATTTTTCTGTAGAATCGCCGAACGCCGGGAGTGTTCAAACGGAATTCCCGCGGCAGTTCGAAGCGGTATGTTTCAGCCGGGAGATACTTTACTCCATCTTGTTCATTTTTCAACTTCATCCCGCCGGAGGAACCGCCATTTTGAGCAGAAAAAACGGGAACCCCGGCCGCCTCCCCGCCCGCCGGCAGAACAGGAGATCAGACCGCCCCACCGGAACTTTTCCGGAACCGGCGCGGCGAAAGCAGAAACCGCCCGGTGAGAGTCCCGGGAAATCGCCGAAATGAATTACCGTACCTCTCCGCCACTCTCCAGTTCGCTTCCGCCGGAACGATATTCGCCGGGCGTGAGCGAATGCACCTTGCGGAACACCTTGCAGAAGTAGCTGACATCGTCGAAACCGCACTGGGCGGCGATCTCCTTGACCGACGCGGTCGTGGTCTGCAGCAGCCGCACTGCGAGGCGCATTTTCAGTCGGATGATGAATTCGTGCGGCGAAATCCCCTCCTCTTTCCGGAAGCGGCGCGAAAAATGCGAGCGGCTGCATCCGACAGCTTCCGCCAGTTTGGCGACGTCGAGCGGTTCGGCGAGGTGCTCGAGGCAGTAGTCATGCACCTTGCGGTGGAACCGGTCGGACTCCCCCTGCATTCCCCGGTCCGTGTCGGCCAGAAGCGCCATCAGAAACCGGTAGGCCGCGGCACTTGCGTCATAGCGGGAAACCAGCTGCCGGGCTCGGCACATCCGCAAAATCTCCCACGCGGCCGAGACCGTCCGGGAGTCAGCGGAGAAATCGCCGAGCACCCCGTTCCGGCGGCGGAACTCCCCGGCCAGCCGGACCGCCTCGGAACCGTGAAAACTCACGTAGAGGAACTCCCAGCCGGAGGAATCCTCCGGCAGAAAGTAGCAGTGATTTTCCGGAGCGATCAGCAGCATGCCCCGCCCCGGCGGAACCGGATACTCCAGCTCACCGAAGCGGAGCCGGCCCATTCCGGAGAGCGTGTACTGCCAGATGACCATGTCGTGGCGCCCCCGCTTCATGCCGTCCCAGGAGTAGTCGCCGGTCACACACTGATGGCCGCAGTTGATGAGCATCGCATGCAGCCGGACCGTCCGCTCCGAATAGAACGGGGCGTAGGATTCATGGAAGGGAGAAAATTCCGGATTCACGCTCAGATTTACCTTCTGTTCTGGGATGTTTTCCTACAATGTACCATTTTCAAGCTCACTTTTCAAATTTTCAAAGTTGAAGAAAAGCACAAAATTACCATCAATAGCATGTTTTTCATATTTACATCCGCCATAAAAACAACTATTGTATAGAAGCGACCGGGAGGAGCGGGGACAAGGGGTCCCCTGCCCCCGCAGAAACATCACACAGGATCCGGAGAAAGCTCAAATGGCGAAAATCACATTCATGGGAGCAGGCAGCACGGTATTCGCCCGCAACATCATCGGCGACTGCATGTGCCGCGAAGCGCTGAAGGATTCCCACTTCGCGCTGTACGACATCGACGGCGAACGGCTCAAGGAGTCGGAATTCATCCTCAAGACGCTGAATGCCAACATCAACGACAACCGGGCGACGATCACCACCCACCTCGGCGTCCGCGCCCGCAAAGCGGCGCTCCGCAACGCGGACTTCGTCGTCAACGCCATCCAGGTCGGCGGGTATGAGCCTTCGACCGTCATCGACTTCGAGATTCCCAAGAAATACGGTCTGCGCCAGACCATCGCCGACACGCTCGGCATCGGCGGCATCTTCCGCGCACTGCGGACGATTCCGGTGATGCTCGACTTCGCCCGCGACATCGAAGAGGTCGCGCCGAACGCCTGGTTCCTCAACTACACCAATCCGATGGCGATGCTCACCGGAGCGATGCTCCGCGGCAGCAGCGTGAAGACGGTCGGTCTCTGCCACTCGGTCCAGGTCTGCGCCAAGAGCCTGCTGACCACCCTCGGGCTGGAGTGCGACGAAGAGCGCGAAAAGAACCTCCGCACCTACATCGCCGGCATCAACCACATGGCGTGGCTGCTGTCGATTCAGGAGAACGGCAAGGATCTCTACCCGGAACTCAAAAAACTGGCCGACAAGAAGATCAAAGAGTGGCGCAAAGCCGCCCCCGCCGACAAGTCCGGCAACATGATCCGCATCGAGATGATGCGCAAATTCGGCTACTACGTCACCGAATCGAGCGAACATAACGCCGAATATCAGCCCTACTGGATCAAGAGCGCCTATCCGGAGCTCATCACCGAGTGGAACATTCCGCTGGACGAGTATCCGCGCCGCTGTATCAAGCAGATCGAAGGCTGGAAGAAGCAGTACGCGGAACTCTCGAACGACCCGCATCTTTCGCACACGCTTTCGCGCGAATACGGTTCGGGCATCATGAACGCCATCGTGACGAACACCCCGTACCAGATCGGCGGAAACGTCCTCAACAACGGCCTGATCGACAACCTGCCGAAGGAAGCGGTGGTCGAAGTGCCCTGCCTGGTCGACGGCAGCGGCGTACAGGGAACCCACGTCGGTGCGCTGCCGGTGCAGTGCGCGGCGCTGAACATGACCAACATCAACGTTCAGCTGCTCACCATCGAAGCGGCCCTCACGCTCAAGAAGGAGCACATCTATCAGGCGGCCATGCTGGATCCCCACACCAGCGCCGAACTGCCGATCGACACGATCGTGAAGCTGTGCGACGATCTCATCAAGGCGCATGGCGACATGCTGCCGAAGTACCGCTGACCTTCCCTGCCGGGGAGAGGGCGAAGGCCGCTCCCCGGCATCCTGCCATTACGCGCCGGAAACGGCGTAGAGAATGATCGCCGCCGTCATCAGAACGCCGGCGGCGATTCGACGCAACCACATTTTGCGGCTGATCCTGGCGTCGAGTTTCCCCAACCCCCAGTGGAGCAGCAGCATGCCGATGCCGATTGAAATCAATCCGCGGCTGGCCTGAATCACGTTGCCGAACACCGTCCCCAGCAGACCGAAGCAGACAAAAAGCGCCACCTGCGAGAAAAACCAGCTCGCCGCAAAGGGGATGGCCAGAACAAACTGCCGCGTCGTCCAGCGGAACTTCCACAGCATCGGCAGTGTCAGAACTCCGAGGATCGCGTAACAGGTCACTCCGACGCCGAACGCAGTGCGCAGAATCCCGACCCCCTCCGGCATCCGGACCAGATGGTTCTCGGTCATATCGGTCAACGAGTAGAAGACCAGCGTCACCAGGAGCCAGAACAATCCCTTCAGCGTGAAATGGTTGCCGCCGCTCCAGTTCATGCCGACCGCGGCGGCGGCGCTCAGCACCACCGCCAGCCACTGCCCGGCGGCGAGCGATTCGCGCATCACCGCGACATAGAGAAAGGCGAGCACGACGATTTTGAGTCCGAGCAGCGACGACATCCGGCTCGCCTCAATCGAACGCAGGGAGGAGAAAAACGCCACCTGTCCCACCATGAACACCGTCACCCACACCACGATCCAGCCGAAGAATTCCCAGAGCCGCCCTTCCAGTCCGGTCGGGAAGAAAAACGGCAGAAACAGCAGACTGAACGCCCCCATCACCAGTTGCGAAAAGATCACCAGCCGCAGTGAGGAGCGATATTTCTGCATAAAACTCGCACTGCACACGTACGAAATCGCCTGCAGCAACGCGGTGGCAACTCCGGCAAGAATTCCGACAGCAAGCATAATTGCACTTCTCTGCTTCAGTTTTGCGATAACATTTTCTCTAATATAGTCTTCCCGCCGGAGCAATGCAACCCGGAAAGCTACCGGCAATGCCGATTCTCCCGCCCGAAAACTCCGGTTTGCCACTTGACAAATAAGAAAATCGATTTATAGTAAAATAATTTTATTATTACAGGAGACATTTTCATGCGCAGAGAAGACAAGTTGTTTTTTCAGTATATCGGCCCGTCGATGGCGGGGATGCTGATTGCCGGTTCATTCAGCATCGTCGACACGGTCTTCATCGGCCAGGGGACGGGGAAAACCGGTCTGGCGGCAGTGGCGCTGACCTGGCCGCTGGTGATGATCTACGGAGCGCTGGGGGAGCTGATCGGTTCCGGGGCGGCGGTGCTCATCGCACAGGCCCGGGGAGCGGGCGAACTGTCGAGAGCCCGGAAGATCTTCGGGAACATGTTGACGCTGAACTTGATCGCGGCCCTGCTGGTCTGGGTGCTGGTCCTGCCGTTTCTGGAATCGATCCTCCGCTTGTTCGGCGCGACGCCGGAGCTGCTGCCCTCCTCGGCGAGTTACGCCGCGATCATGACCTGGGGGGCGCCGGTCACCATGCTGATGGGCAGCTTCATCTCGGTGACCCGCAACGACGGGCGCCCGGTACTGGCGATGATGCTGGTGGTGGTCGGGCTGGTGAGCAACATCATCCTTGACTGGCTGTTGATCCTGCACTTTCATCAGGGGGCGGCGGGGGCGGCCTATGCCACGGTGATCAGCCAGACGCTGTCCGCCGTGCTGGGTGCGGGGTACTTTCTCACCCGGAAAACCGAACTTCACTACTCACTCGACACCTTGAAACTGCATGTTCAGACGGTGCGGGAGCTTCTCCTCACCGGAGTTCCGGTATTCGGGAACATGCTTTCGATCATCGCCATGCTGTTCATGCACAACGTGCAGGCGCTGCGCTACGGCGCGGTGGACGGTCTGGCGGCCTACACGCTGGTCGCGGGGCTGGAGTCGCTCGGTTCCCTGCTGATGAGCGGGCTGGCGATGGGAATTCAGCCGCTGACCGCCTACATGTACGGGGCACGCCAGCATCTGCGGCAGAACCGGATGGGCAACCGGGGGTACCGGTGGGCCTTCTTTCTCGGAGTGGTTCTGATGCTGTTCTGCTTCGCGTTGCGCAACGTGATGCCGGCCTGGGGGGCCTCACCGGGCACGTGGCGGAGCTGGCGGCGCATGGGGTTCTGCTCAGTTCACCGGCGTTTCTGCTGCTGGGGGTGATCCGGGTGGCGGGATTCTACTATCAATCGACCGGCAAGATCGGCAGTTCGTCGCTGCTGATCTACGGGGATGCGTTCTTCGCGCTGCCGCTCTGCCTGTTTCTCCTGCCGCTCCGGCTGGGAATGGATGGAGTCTGGCTTGCGATGCCGGTTTCGCGGGTTATATTATTCGCGATGCTCTGTTATCTGTGGTTCGGGAAACGTCGGGAAAGGGAACTGCATGCCGGAAAATAAAGAAAAGGAATTGTTGCGCCGCTGGATGGCGCTCTGGGCGGAAATCGACAAAACCTACATCGGATTTCTGAAGCGGTGGGATCTGTCGCTCAACGCCTACTGGGTCATCGAGTACCTGCACAATCATCCGCAGGGGGCGGAACCGGCGGAACTGGCGGACCGCATCAACGTCATGCGGCAGCTGATCACGATCATCCTGAACGATCTGGAGAAACGGGGCTTTCTGCTGCGGCGCGAGAGCGAACAGGATCACCGGCGCCGGATCATCCGGCTTTCGCCGGCCGGGGAAACCTTCGCACGCGAGGTATGCGACGCGATGGAACAGTTTGATCTGGAAAGTCTATCCGCCTTCACTCCGGCAGAGCGGGAGCGGCTGGTGGATGATTCCCGGCGTTTCTGCGACGCCTTGAAGGCGGCCGCCGCCCGCCGGGCATAACGCGATTTTCCGGTTTCTCAATCGCCCCCCTGTTTCGAAAGAATCTGAAGTATCGTCAAAGATCTAGCAGAAAGTTTAACGAGATACACCACTTCTCGTACCAATCTTTTCTGTTAATTCAAAGCACTCTAATCGATAATTCTATCACAGCCGGACCAGACGGACCTCCGTCAATGCCATGAGCAGGGCGCCCCGGTCGGGGCATGCGAGCATGCGCAGAGAGATGCGGCACGCCCCCGCTGCGGGAGTGACAATCCCGGCAACGGCACTGCCCCGACGGTAACAGCACGAGGGAGAAGAGGATTCCGGTACTCCGTTCAATTTGGCGGTCAATGTCTCCGCCGGATCCTGTTCTCCCCGGAACGTCAGCTCCACCAGCTGTCCGGTTTTCCATTCGGCGCCGTGAATGGCGGAAACCGTCTCCACCTCCACCCGGTAACGCCCGGATTCCGGGAAATTCGCCTCCCATTCAATCCGGTCAGCCGGATTGTGCCACTCCTCCAGACAACCGGTCCGGCTCAGCCGACAGTGAGGAACTGCCGTGTGCCGTTCCCCGGCGGCGCCGAAACCACGCAGTCCGGTCGTCGCGGTGCCCTCCCCTTCCGCTCCGTGAACAACAGTTCCGCGGGCCGCCGGCAGATGCAGCACACCCTCCAGCGGAATCAAAGCGGCATCGATCTTCGGCATCTCACAACCGGCAAATTCCAGCGTCACCACCGGGAGCAGACGTTCCTTCATCCATTCCGGCGGATACACGACCAGTCCGCCCTCTTCCCGCGCCTGCACAAACCGGACCTCCTCCCTGTCATTTCCGGTAACGGTATAACAGCCTCTCACGTTTTCCCTCAAGCCGTTCAGACGGAGTTCCGGCTGCCAGTTCCGGAGAATCAGGTGAAGCCAGGTATCTGCCCCCTCCCGGCGCTCCACCGTCACATACCCCCAGGCAAATGGATGCGGGAACGGATTCGGAGCACACCCGTACACGGCAAATCCGTATTGCCGGAGCCACTCTCCGGCGGAGTGCAGCACCGAAAGTGCCGCCTCCGGAAAGGCGCCGTCGGGCCGCGGACCGACGTTCAGCAGATAGTTGGTGTTCTTCTCCGCCAGAGAAGCCAGCAGAGACAGAACATCGTGCGGACTCTTCCAGTCGTGATCGTTCCATTTGAATCCCCAGGTGCGATTGAGTGTTCCCGGCGTCTCCCACAGACCATCCCGGCAGGCGTCGGGCAGCTGGTTGTCGCCGAAACTGCCGTAATCGCCGAAGCCATGGCCGATCCGGGTGTTGATGAGACACGCCGGCTGCAGCTTGCGAATCAACGCTACGATCTCTTCGCTCTCACTGCGGGAGATGGTGAGCGGACAGTCGAACCAGAAAATGCTGATCTCCCCGTAACCGGTCAGCAGTTCCTTCAGTTGCGGAATCACCTTCCCATCCAGATAGCGGCGGAAATTCTTCACCGGGTATTCGGGGAAATCCCAGTCGTTCCCCCACGACATGCCGTGGTTCTTCGGGGCATCCGGGCCCGGATCACCGCCATCCGGATGGTGCCAGTCCAGATCCTGCGAATAGTAGATCCCCAGCTTCAAGCCGAACTTGCGACAGGAAGCGGCCAGCTCCTGCAGCGGATCGCGGCCGAACGGCGTCGCATCGACCACGTTGTAGGAATCGACCCGGCTGTGAAACATCGCAAATCCGTCGTGATGCTTGGCGGAAAACACCAGATAACGCATCCCGGCATCCCGTGCAGTCCGGCACCACGCATCCGCGTCGAAGCGCTCCGGATTGAACCGGGAGGCCAGCGTTTCGTATTCCCGGTTGGGAATGCGGAACCGGGACTGCAGCCATTCGCCGATGTACTCCATCTCCCGCCCCTGCCAGATGCCGCCGGGAATCGAATAGAGTCCCCAGTGGATGAACATGCCGAACCGCGCTTCCGGAAACCATGCCGCCTTCATTTTACCGTCGGCTCCTTCCCGGTCAGAACGGTGCCGAAATTCGAAGCGTTGCGGAAGTTCTGATCGGTGCCGAAGAGCATCAGCTGCGCCTTTCGCTCCGCCCGGTCGGCGAACGAACCGTTGATTCCGGCATCGAATCCGAACCGCTCCGGCCGGACACCGCCGGAAACGACCAGTTTCCACGGCAGAGCAAGAGTGATCCAGTAGCCGCCCTCCGCCAGACAGCCGCCCTCCAGCCGGAGCAGTTTTCCGGAGAGTTCCGGCCGTTGCGGCGACCAGAGTTCCGGCGGCATCCCCTTTTCGACGGGCGGCCGGATCAACAGCTGAAAGACCTGTTTGCCGTAAGCCGCACGCCCCAGTCCCTCCGCCGGCGTGCGGAAGTCGAAGAAGAGCTCAAGACAGCTCCCGTCCACGCCCGGCCACACCTTCGGCAGTCGGGGGTGGCGATCCCGCACCCGGGCGACGAGAAAGAGCGCCTCCTCATTGCAGCCGAGCCGGAAACTGCCGGAAAGCTCCTCCGGCCCGCCCCAGACATTCATCTCCTGAAGGGAGGCAAGTTCCGAGGGGCGCCCGAAAACCACCTGTTCGAGACGTTCCGCCTTCAGCTCCCGGGTGAAGGAGTTCAGGGAATCCGGTCCACGCGAAGTGAACTCCGCCGGAAGGACGCCGGCCCGGGCGGAGGGCGACCGGCTGATCCGACAGCGCCGGGTCAGCGTCACGCCGTCCGGAAGCCGGAGCGAAAGCGGCACTTCAAACTCATCCCGCACAGTTCCCGGAGCCGGGGCACAGCGAAAGCGCACCTTCCGCCGGCGAAGCGCAGGAACGGTTAGTTCGATCTCCTGCGGCGAGACCGAGAGACCGGCGCACTCGCCTGCCGTCACGCGGGTCTTCCACGCCTGCTCCGACGTATTGAGCAGTGTCAGAGCGATGCTGCCGGAATCTCCGACGATGTTTTCCACCGAGACGGCGCCGACCGGCGAAGAGAGAATTTCCGGCCCGCCATTCCGGAAGTGCAGATAGAGCGGCAGACCGTCGAGCGGCAGCAGAAAAAGTCCGCGCCCGTCGCTGCGCCGGGCGAGCGCCTGAAAACGGCGGGGCCGGCCGAAGAGCGTGACTCCTTCCAGACATTCACCGGGAGCGGTGACCAGAACATCCGCCGCCGTATCGGCCGCCCAGAGGATTGCAACATTGCCGCCGCCGTGTTTGCCGAACAGGGCGCCGCGAACCTCCCCGGAATCCAGAAACCGATACGGCTTGCCGATGTCGACCGCCTCCATTTGAGCGGTCAGCACCGCAATGGCCAGACAGAGCAGCGTCGGAGTGCGTTCTCCGGCGGGCGTGATGGAGAGCAGAGAGAAGTCCGGCTCCCGGCCGGTCCAGGCGCTTTTGCTTTTCGGCCACTCGGGATTCCAGCCGAAGAAGATGAAGCCCTCCGAGCCGGAGGCAAGATTGATCGCCGCATTTTTGACGATCGAAGCCGAGGCCTCCCATTCATCGTTGACCCGCCCCGGCCACGAACCACGGGAGACAAAGCCGGGCTTGTGCTCCTTCACCGCCTGCGCGACGGTTTCCGCCGGAATCGGCCGGTCTGCCTCATAGCGAAAGACCTGAAGCACGCCGGTTTCCGAGTTGAAACGCCGGATTCCCGCCGGCGCCGCCTGCCGGACCTCTTCAAGAAAGTGGCGGAGATTGGCCTGATCCGGCTGACGCGGCGTCGTGTAGGTGTGGTAGGAGAGACGATCGAAATTGCCGGCCGCTCCTGCCTGCAGTGCCCGCTTCATCCAGGGCAGAAAGCTGCCGGTACCGCAGATGCCGTAAATGACGGCATTCGGATCGACCGCCTTGACCGTACGGAAAACGGTGCGGCAGACCTCGGCATAATCCTCCGGATTCTCCGGCATACCGTAGGCGTTCGGCTCGTTTTCAATCTCGTAACGATGCACCCTGCCCCGATAACGCATCGCACTTGCCCGTAGGAATTTCTCATACTTTTTCAGGTCGGGGAAGCCACCGCCCCGGGCGCTCGGCCACTGTTTCATGCCGCGTGGATACTCCCGCTTCCGGTGCCATGCCGAATAAGGGTAGCTCTGCAGCGAGACGAAGAGTTCGCGCCCGGCCTGCAGCTCCCAGTCGAGCGCGGCATTCCAGTTCCACTCCTCCGGCGGGGCATCCGGATCGTGTTCCGGAGCGCTGGAGCGATCGACGAACGCCGGTCCCTGCACCCAGCCCCAGCGCAAATACTTATGGGCGTAACGCAGCGGCAGGGCATCCGGCCAGAATCCGAAACTCTTAACATCGCAGTCATGCAGCCCGAACAGGCCAGTTCCGGCCGGTTCCGGACGCCGTTCGACGCGAAGAAAATTCCTCTTCTCGCAGAACGGCCGGGAAAGGCCGCCAATCCGAATGGTCAGGTGACAGAGATCACTCTTCAGCTCTTCCGGAAGCGGAACCGGCACAAACCGGTTCCCGCCGGGCGGCAGAAGCTGTTTTTCCCGCCGGGCGAATCGAAGTTGATTCACCTCGGTACGCAGTTCATAAGAGAGTGTCACCTCCCGGGATTCCGCCGTGCTGTTCGACAGCTGTACAAGCGGAAAATCCCGTTTGACCGGGTCGTTTCCGATGACATAGGTATCAAAGCCGTGGAGAACGGCGGTGGCTCCGCCCGGACCGGCAGGTACCAGTTTACCGGCGTAATCCTTCTCCCAGTCGAGAGTGAAACTGCCGCCTCCCCCCTTGAGAACCAGCTCGTCAACCAGAGAGGCCTGACAGCGCAGGCGCTCAACGGTAAACGTTTCCGGCAGTTTTACCGACAAAGTTTCCCCGTTTTCGAGCGTAAGACCGGCTCGACCACCTCCCCAGGAGAGCGACAGTTTTTTCCATTCGCCGGGAGTCTGTACCCCGCGGGAATCCGAATGCCCGTTGCCGGACTCCAGCCGGAACCGGCGCGCCTGCGACGGTGCGGCCGGAATCGATATTTTCAGCTCTCCCGCCGGACCGGAAAGCGACACCACCTCCTTGGCGGTGCGGCGCAGACTGTCCTGCACCCATAGCGAAACCTCCCCCTGTGCCAGTCCGGCAAGATGCGGAGTCAGGTCATAGGTAAAGTGGACCATTTCAAACGGCACCCGCTTCCCCACGGCACCTCCCGCAACCGGCGCGATCACCGGAACCCGCAGATTCAGGCCGCCGGCGGAGGGATAAACCGGCAGTTCTGCGGCGATGCCCGACACGATCATACCGCAGCAGAACAGCGCGGCGCTTCGAATTCTTCTCATTGCCGGATTCTACTCCGTCACGATGGTCAGAGTGGGATACGCCGACGCCGTGTAGCGCCCGGCAAATTCCGACGACCGGAACCGCCAGACGGCCGGAGCCTTCTTTTCATCGGCGGCTTCCAGCCGGAAGCCGATGAATGCGGCTTTCGCCGCGACCGCCTTACGGACCGCTTCGGTGACATCGACGGTGACCGGCCGGGTAACGTCGGCGGCTTTGTTCTCCAGCAGAACACCGGATTGTTCGCCCGCGCCATCATCGGAGATTTCGACACGTCCGTCGGCCTCTGCGCCGGAGAAGCTCCACACCAGAGTTTTCGGCCCGATCGTTCCGGGGGCGTCCGGATGACAACCGGTTTTACCGTTGAGCATGACGGTGAGCGTCGCCCGGGAGATCTTCGTCAGGTTCGGCAGCCGGAATTCGAGCACACTGCGGTGGCCGCCGTTCCCGAGTCTGCCGACCAGAAGTTCCAGTTGCGGTTTCTCTTCAGAATGAAGCTGGACAAGGTCGACGATGCCGTCGCCATTGCGGTCGATCAGCATTCCTTCCGCAACGGGCCGAAGTTTTTGTTCCGCTCCGTTCGCAAGCAATGCGGCTCCGCAGAACAGTGCAGTCAGTTGAATTCGAGTCATTTTATCTTCTCCTCTGTTATGCTTAACGTTCCACTTTCCAGTATTTTTCCTCGTTGTTGATCAGCGCGGCGGTTGGAATACTCTCCACGTGCCCATCCAGCCAGATCGCGTTGCATCGGCCGGAGTGGCGCGCATAGGGGTAAGCATCCGCCCAGCCCCAGCTGATCAGATTGCCCCAGCCGGTTTCCGCCGTCGCATCGGTGGCCATCAGCGTTCTGGACGGATAGGAGATCTTCGAGAGTTTCTTCCCCAACGCGGTATTGCTGGCACCCGCCCCGAGGTGCATGTAGTTGATGCCGTACATCACCCAGGTGTGCCGATTGGAATATTTCGCATAATATTCCTCATTGGAGAGAGTGCGCACCGGGCAGCGGGAGATCAGATTTTTATCTTCCGCATTGGCGTTCCAGGCGAGCGTGGCGTCGTTCTTGAAGAAGTAGATCATCGTCAACTGAATCAGCCAGTTCGGATAAATACCCGCCCCGCTGGGCGAAGGGAAATAGCCGTTGTAGTCGTTATGATAGGCGGCCATCAGTTTGGAAATCTGGCTCTGATTATTCATACAGCTGATCGCTTTCGCCCTGTCGCGCGCCCGGTTCAATGCCGGCAACAGCATCGCTGCCAGAATTGCGATGATTGCAATAACAATCAACAATTCGATCAAAGTAAATGAAGGGAGAACGTTCTTCGGCCGGGGGCCGCACGGGCGGCGGGGGGAGGACAGTTTCTGGAACATGGGCTACTCCTGCTGGTTGCGGATGAGTTTGGAATCTATTTTGACGTAACTTACAAAATCGCATTCCGAATCGATGTCAATGTTGTCGATAATCAACCGGCTGAGTGTCCGCGCCATATCGATGTGGGGCGGAGAAATGGTGGAGAGACGGTAGCTGCTGTAACGGCTGTTGTTGTCAAAACTGATCATCTCCGGCGGACGCGCCGTCCCCTGTGCGGCGAAGTAGTCAATCAACTGCGCCGCCAGTTCATCGGTGCTGACGATCAGCCCGCAATTGCCGCCGTTTTCAAGGTATTTCCGGTGAATCTCCTCGACGCCGACCCACTCTTCCGGCTGGATTCCACCATCGCAGAGGCGACGCATGGTGAATTTCACCCCCAGCAAACGCTCCTGATTGAAGGCGAGATAATCCGCAGAAGAGATTTCACGGCGGCAATAGACAATGTTCCGGATCCCCCGCTCCAGCAGATATTTCGCCGCCAGGCAGCCTTCCCCGAACACGTTGACCGTCACGGTGTGAAACGGCCAGTGCATCCAGTTCATCGCCCCGGATTGATAGACGAAAATCTTGTTGTGATACTGAAAGAAAAGATCGGAGTTGTCGATCAGGAATCCATCCTCCTCCCCCCGGATGGAGAGGATGAATGCGGCGATGCCCTCTTCGGTCAACTGCAGAAGTTTTTCATCCAGTGCCTCCCGGGTGGTGATATCATCCAGATGGATGTCTTCCAGCGTGAAATTTTCCGCGGTCAACATCTCCCGCAGCGTCTTCTGAAACGCCCCGGTCCAGTGCAGATATTCATAACTGTTCCGGCTGTGAATCACGCAGATCCGCCGCGTCATTTCGCACTTGAGCTGGCGCAGCAGTGCAGGATTCATCGGCACGATCACCCGGGTGCCGGCACGTTTGCTTCGCCCCACGATGCCGCGCCGCTCCAGCTGCTTGACCGCCCGATAGGCATTCATCCGCGTCGTGGAAAACTGTCTGGCCAGCTCCGCTTCCGAAGCGATGTGGCTCCCTACCGGCAGCTGTCCATGAATCAACTGCTCGGTAAGATGACGGTAGATGGCAAACTGCTCCTGATTCACGGCCACACCTGATAATGTTCAATTTATTTTGAATATTAATAGTATACCCAATAATGTTCGCTTTGTCAAGAGCATTATCATAAAAAAGAAGAGTTTTTTCATCATCTTCTTTTGCAAGACTCAAGAACAGCTGTTTCAAAGTAAGTGCCCAGCCAGCCCCATCTGGATTTGAGGCAGACAGCGTGGTATGTTCTTCCACAAACCGGAATAATGGGAGGACGGCATGGGACGGGAAGGACGAGATTATTGGGAGGCGCAACTGTCAGAATATTGGGACAGCGGCTTGACGATTCAAGAATACAGCGAACTGAAGGAACTTCCTTACGAAAGTACCCGCCGCTGGATCCGAGTGTTGCAAAAGGCACGCCAGGATGATGCGAGCGACCCTGAATCGCTGGAGCTGGTAGAGGTCAAACCATTGCAGACAGATGCAAGGAATGGTTCCGGGATTCGGTTGCTGGTTGACGGCATAGAAATCGCAATCGAGAAAGGTTTCGATGGCACTACACTGTCCGAAGTGTTGAATCTACTCAAGGCACGGCCATGTTCGGCTTCGGCGGTTCGGTAAAAATCTACTACTGTCCGACTCCGGTGAACATGCGAAAATCGTTCGACGGTCTCGCAGGGGCGGTGGAAGAGTATATCAAACAGGATCCGGAATCAGGACATGTGTTCGCTTTCTTCAGCCGTAATAAAAAACTGGTAAAGTTACTGCAATGGGAGGACGGCGGCTTTGTGATCTGGATGAAACGACTGGAACAAGGCGGCTTTCATATCCCGCAATCAGCCGATGGACGGATTGAATTGACCAGTCGAGAACTTGCGGCGATTTTATCTGGAATCAAACCGCAGCGTTATTACAAAAGATACTCGAAAAAGTCTTGACAAAGCTTGAATTTGAGTAGGAATCCGGTATATTCTCATTATGGTATTACCGGTGGTTACAACATTTGACGAAGCCCGGCAGGTTATTCGGGATCAAGCTGAGAAAATTGAAAAACTCAGCAACGAATTGTCTTGGTTCAGACGCCAGATGTTCGGTTCCAAAACGGAACATTATATTCCGGAGGATGACACTCCATCGCTTTTTCCTGAAGAAGAGGAGGAAGCGCCGATTGAGAAAGCACCTCAGAAGGTGTCGGAACACGAACGTAGAGTCCGGCAGCCGAATGCTCTTTCTGAAATTCCATCTGACCTGCCGCGCGAGGAACGCATCATTGATGTTCCGGAAGAGAAGCGGCAGGGAATGACTTTGATCGGCTACGAGGAAAGCGAACGAATCGCTTACCGCACCGGATTATATGTGATTCATTTCAAGCGAGCCAAATATGCCGATCCCTCGGACGCGCTGCGCGGCGTTGTTACGGCTCCCGCCCCGGGAGATGTGTTTGATTCGGTCAGCGGCAGAACCCGTTATGACGCCTCTTTCATTGCCAAAGTGGTTGCGGATAAAGTGGAGAATGCCATCCCCCTGGAACGTCAGGCGCGGATGTTCGGCAACGAAGGACTTCCGGTGGCTCCGTCTACGCTGGAAGATCTCTACAAACGTACGGCGGACGCTTTGCAACCCCTATATGAGCGGATGGTCGACCGGATTATGCAGTGCGATATCCTCCATGCGGACGAAACATTCATCAAAAGAGTTTGCCGCGGTTCCAGATGTGCACCGGGTTCCTGTGTAGACCTGTAGAAATGGTACTGGTCGAAATTTTGTAATTCCGAATTGTAATGTTCTTTCTGCGGAATTTGAAAATTGAAAAACCTGATAGTATAATAACAGCGATCCCAACAAGGAGACCTGAGATTTATGCGGAAAGTCACGATCAGCGATGTTGCGTTGGAGGCGGGATGTTCCAAGGCGGCTGTGTCTTATGTCATCAATCGGACAAGGCCGATCAGTGCGGAGGTGCGGAAAAAGGTACTGGATGCGGCGGAACGTCTCGGCTATCAGCCTTCCGGCAAGCGGAATACGCCCCGGCGGCGTTCCATCGCACTGCTGATCCGCGGCGATTTCAGGGTGGGAAACGAACCGGCTTTCACATTTCATCACGAAATTCTCCGCAGGGGTTATGTCCCGCAGATTTTCATGTGCGGTTCGGATGCGGAATCCCTGAAGCCGGTGCTTTCCGCGATCGGGAATGACCGGAATATCGCCGGAGTCATCAATACGGTTCCGGATATCGGCAGTCTGAATCTGTTGAAATATTGCAGGGAGCTCCCTTCCTTCATCTACGCGCGCAACGGTTGCATGCTCTGTTCCGTTCACTGCAATTATACACATCGGATGAATCTAGCGCTTTCGCACTTGCACACTCTCGGGCACCGCAAAGTTGTATTTTTCATCGACTCGGCAACCATGGATAAGCAGCAGATGATCGATAATCTGGCGTTCCTGCAGAGATATACCCGATCGGTTGGAATGGAGGCATCTATTGTGGCGCATCCCGAACAGAGGGAAAATGAGACTCTTTTCCCCAAGCTGGATCGGGAATGGGAGAACGGAATGAGCGCCGTTCTGGCATGGAATGATTTTTTTGCCTCAATGGTTTATCAGTGGGCCTATGAACGGTACATCCGCATTCCGGACAAGCTGTCAGTGATTGCATTCTGCGATGAATTCAGCGCCCGTGGATTTGCTCCGCCGTTGACATCGGTGCAGATCCCGCTCACCTTGCTGGTCCACCATACGGTGGAGGCGCTTCTGGCGCGCATCGAGGACCGGAAGACAGAGGAGGTTCTTCTGCATCCGTTTCTGTCAAAAGGAGCATCCACCGGGCCGTTATTGAAAAAATATTGAACAAAATCAGATTTCTCTTCCTCTCTTTGGCTTTTCCTTGAAACTGCTTTGCTTCTTTGATATGTTGATTTCTCAAAGGAGCAGGTTTCATGAACGGAATCATTTCGGAAATTCAGCATGCGTCGGTGCACGACGGACCGGGTTTGCGGAGCGTGGTATTCCTCAAAGGGTGTCAGATGCATTGCTTCTGGTGCCATAATCCGGAGACCATTTCGAGTTGTCCACAACTCGCCTTCGATCAGTCGAAATGTCTGGGCTGCGGGCGGTGCCTCGGGTTCTGCGAAGCGCACAATTTTTCCTCTGGTCAGCACCGCATTGAACGATCGCTTTGTACTTCCTGTTTCCGGTGCATTGACGCGTGTTTCCCCGGTGCTCTGAGCGTCTGTGGAAGGGTGGTTTCCGTGGATGAGGTCATGCGTGATCTTGCTGAAGATATTCCTTTTTATGGAGAATCCGGCGGAGGCGTCACCGTTTCCGGCGGAGAGCCGGGATGTCAGGCGGATTTTTCGGCGGAAATTCTGCAACGCTGTCACAAAATGAAGATCCATACTGCGCTTGAAACCAATCTCGCCTATTCGCCCGCCATATTGAAAAAACTGGCTGTTGATTGCGATTTGATCATGGCCGATTTGAAGCATATCGATTCGCAGAAACACTGTGCGGGAACTGGTTGCGGCAATGAACAGGTTTTGGAAAATCTCCTGACCGTCCCTCTGATCCTGAGAACACCGCTAGTCCCCGGCTTCAATGATGACAGAGAAACGCTCCGTAGCATAGCGGAATTTGCCGGTACGCTGAATACTCTTCTGTATTATGAGCTGCTGACCTACCATCCGCTCGGTTGCGGAAAGGCGCAGCGCCTTGGAATGAAAGAACGGACGAAGCCGCTTTTTTTTACGAAGGCGCAGACAATAGACAATCTGCTTGAAGCAGCTTCCGAAACTGGAGTGCCGCTTTTTCTTAATGGGAGACCTGTTACAAAATGAGTGGATTCAAGCTCGAAAAATATGCCGATCGAATTGCCCGCCTCGTCGCAAGAAAAAAAGAACAGACGCTGGCGAAGTACCATCGGTTCGGGAAGGCTGACGAGGATGATTACGGCTATATCCTTCCGCCGGAAGATTTCATGCAGACGTTCCGGTTCCCGGTCGTCGACGAAAACGGTTCATTCCATGGGGTGTCCGCCTGGGCGAGGAATTACCGGGCGCTGATGGAGGCGCATCCGGTCTATGTTGACCCCGACGACGCGCTGGCCGGACGCTGGATGTTCATGATGTCGCGCATGCGGGCAGGGTATAAACTTTCTCTGGCCCCGTTTCCGGTGGACTATTCGTTTCTGCATCACGATCAGGAGCTTTACGATCTGACGCACGGCATCGGCAAGGATGCTCATTTTGCACCGGATTACCGGATCGGGCTTGCTCTCGGCTGGGGTGGTTTGAGGCGGAAAGTGGAACGGTCGCTCGAGGAGCATGAAGAGGATCCTGAAGCGGTCGAACTGCTGAATGCTGAATTGGAAGCGCTTGCCGGAATCCGCAACTGGATTCATCGTACTGCCATGGCGGCAGAGGGGGAACTGCGGCGCATCAACCTCAAACTGGAAACTGAGCCGCCGGAAACCCTGCGTGAGGCCTGTCAGTGGATCGCGTGGTTCAATATGGCTTCCCGCACCTACAACCGCGATGGCGCGGGAGGACAGCTCGATGAGATACTCCGCCCGTATTACGAGCGTGACCTTGCCGCCGGGCGCATTGACGATGAAGATGCCGTATTTTATATTGCCTGTCTGCTGCTGAATGATCCGCATTACTACCAGATCGGCGGCCCGGACAAGAACGGCAGAGATCAGACAAGCAGACTCTCTTTCCTGATTCTCGAAGCCGCCCACATTCTGAAAATCTCCTGCAATCTTACCATCCGGGTTCATGACCGGATGGATGAGAAACTGTTTCGGCGCGGGGTGGAGATCCTGCTGGAGGACAATCTCGGTTATCCCCGTTTTTCGGGAGACAATGCGCTGATCAAGGGGTTCATGCGCAACGGATATTCCATGGAACTTGCCCGCGAACGCATCGCCCTAGGCTGCAACTGGATGAGTATTCCCGGCCGGGAATATACGCTCAATGATACGGTTAAAATCAACATGATGAAGGTGTTTGAAGTCGCATTCAATGAAATCGCAGATGCTGGAGAGTTTTCTCTTGAAGCACTTCACGAATGCTACCGTAAACATCTTGCGCGTGCCGCTCTCTGCATTGCAAAGGGGCTTGATTTTCACCTTGCGCATCAATACAAAAATGAGCCGGAACTGCTGTTGAATCTGCTCTGTTACGGACCGATTGAGAAAGGGCGCGATGCATCTCATGGAGGTGTCGATTTTTACAACATGTGCTGTGATGGTGCGGGACTGGCCGTTGTGGCGGATTCCTTTGCGGCACTTCAGACCCAGATCGTCGAACGGAAACGCATCACCTGGCAGGAGTGTATCGAGGCTGTCCGCAACGATTTCCGGAATGAAAACGGAGAGTTGATCCGGTGTCTGTTGGCTTCTTCGCCGCGCTTCGGTCACGGTGGAACTTGTGCCGATGAATGGGCTGTTACTCTGACGCATGATTTTGTTGATGCGTTTCCAGATGACCGACACACGCCGGCGGGGCGTTTGATGATTCCGGGGCTGTTCTCCTGGGCGGATACGCTCCGTTTCGGCAAGACGGTCGGAGCGACTCCGAATGGAAGGCATGCCGGGGAACCTTCCTCCCACGGAGCGAATCCGTGCCCGGGTTTCCGAAAAGACGGTGCGGCGACTGCGGTCGCCAGAGCGGTCGCTTCGGTTCAGTGCGGATACGGGAACACTTCGCCTCTGCAACTGGAACTGGATGCGTCGTTTGTGAAGTGTACGGATCCGGTCGGGAAGCTGATGGCCCTGTTCCGGACACATTTCAGGCTCGGCGGAACGTTGATTAATGTGAATATCGTTGATGCGAAAACACTTCGGGCTGCGCAGAAGGAACCGGAAAAATTTCCGGATCTGATCGTGCGTGTGACCGGTTTTACCTCCTATTTTATCATGCTTTCTCCCGAATTCCGGGATTTCGTCGTCAAACGAATCATAGAGGAAGAGCATTATGCTTGAACACAAGAAGCTGCGGGTGGCCGTAATCGGCTGCGGAATGATCCATGTGGAACACATGCAAGGTTATGCGGAACTGAAGGACAAGGTGGAAATCGTTGCCGCAGTCGACCGGAAGAGCGAGTGTCTGAAAGAGATGCACGACAGGTGGGGCTTGCCGGAAACTGCACTGTTTGCGGACTGGAAAACCATGCTCGCCAAGGTGCGTCCGGATGCCGTGGATCTCTGTCTGCCGAATTATGAGCATCTGCCCGCGACGCTGGATGCGATCGCCGCCGGTTGCCATGTGTACTGTGAAAAACCACTCGGCATGAATGTCGCTGAATGCGAAAAGATGATTGCGGCGGCAAAGGCGAAAAACGTGAAGCTTGCGGTCGGCTTCCAACAGGAATACTGTCCGTCGACCGAAGTTCTGGTGAACGCACGAAATGCGGGATTCTTCGGCGACCTGCGCTTTGTTCACGGTGCGTTGCTTCGCCGTCGCGGTACTCCGAACTGGGGAACTTACTACAGTCGTGAACTCGGTGGCGGCCCCGTCCTCGACATCCTGGTCCATCTGCTCGACGTCATTACGCATGTCTGCGGTCGTCCGGAGCCGGCACGTCTTTCGGCATCGTACTTTTACGGAGAGGGGAAAAATCCCTGCAATGTCTTCTGTGCCGCACCGAACTGGAACAACCGTGATTACGACGTCGAGGATTTGGCCGTCGCCCAGATCACATTTAAAAATAAACTTGTTGTTCAAGTGGAAACGTCATATGTCAGCCATCTCCGGGAGGACTGCGTCTATGATTTCAAGCTTAGCGGAGCCAAAGGCGGGGCGTGGTGGCGCAACGGTAAGGAACCGGAGCTGTATGCCGACAGATTCGGCGCAATGATGAACATCACTCCCGCTTACATGCCGCCGCTCGGACGCCCCGACATGTTCCGCCGGAAGCTCGACAACTGGATTACCGCCTGTCTGACCGGTTCCGAACTGATGTTGCCGGGCGAAATCGGACTCTATATTCAGCGGATGCTTGACGCGATTGCACTTTCCGCCAGAGAAAATCGGGAAATTATATTTTAAGGAGAAAACAAAATGAAAAAACTCAATGTTGCGCTCGTCGGCTGCTGGCATCCGCATGTTCCGCGTTATTACCCCATCCTTCAGAAACGCGAAGACACTGCGCTGACCTGTATCTGGGATTCTTTGCCTGATCGTGGAAATGAATGGGCCCGGAAGCTCGGTGCTCCGTTCGTTGCCGACTACGATGAATTGCTGAAACGCCCCGATGTAGATGCTGTCTGCATTGTCGCGGAAACCTGTCGTCATGCGGAATTGATGAAGAAGGCGGCGGAGGCGGGAAAGCATATCTTTACCGAAAAAACCTTCACGATTACTTCTGCTGAAGCGACCGGGGTGCGCAATGTCGTCAAAAAGAACGGAGTCAAATTCGGAATCGCCTATATTCGTGCCACGACGCCCGCGTTTGTCCTCGGGAAGAAACTGATGGAGGCCGGGTTGCTTGGCGATGTGAATATGGTGCGCATCCGCAACGGAGTTGATGCCTCGAAGATGAATGATCTGCCGCCTGATTGGTTCGACAAGACGGTCGCTGGCGGCGGTGCATGGATCGACCTCGGATGTCACCAGATGTACCTGATGGACTGGATGCTTGGCGAACCGCTTGATATCTCCGTAAATGCAATCAACTATTATGGGCGCGATGTAGAGGACAATGTCTGTGCGGCAGTGAGATTCAAAAATGGAACGCTCGGAATTGCGGAATCGACCTGTTCAACCTTTTATTCGCCGTACATGTTTGAGATTTACGGCCGGAAGGGCTCTTACCTCTGCCGCATCGACGCTCCGGAATCGGAAATCCAGCTGGAGGCGGAAAATCTGGAAAAACTCCGTGCTCTTCTGCCGGGCGTCAACCTGAGAGAGGAAATTGTCGGCGGTACGGTCAGCAATGCCTCGGTCAACTCGCTGTTCGGCGCTCGAGCGATCGTCAAGGTTCCGGTGGCGGAGCTGCCGCAGACCAGAGAGCCGATTGAACTCTGGATCGACGAGATTCTGTACGGCAAAGAGAATCCGTTCGATATCGACTGCGGTTGTCGTCTGACCCGCCTGATGGAAGGCGGCTGCAAGGCACTCGAAGAAAAGCGAACCGTAAAGTTCTGAAAAGACGAAATCATTGAAATTCCATTGAACAAAAGAAGTTTTTGGATGGACGGGGGGATTTCGTCTTGTTTTTTAGAAAATTTTATGGTATAATAACGATGCAGGGTTGAGTGTTGGATTATGTCAGATGGATATAAAAAGAAGGAGTCATGAGCGATGAACCAGGCGGGAAAAGCAAGAAGATTCACTCTTATTGAGCTGCTCATTGTAATTGCAATCATAGCAATTTTGGCCGCGATGTTGTTGCCCGCGCTAAATAAGGCGCGTGAGGCAGGCCAAACGTCTTCTTGCATCAATAATAAAAAGCAACTTATGCTTGCACAATTTCAATATTCCGATGACAATGGCCACTACATGCTCGTACAGACACCTTGTGACAGACACGGAGGAACATGGTGTACATATCCCCGACATCTCAGTTGTGATGATGGTATGATAGAAGGAAAGTCATACATTAACTGGTCGGTTATGGTCTGTCCTGCAAATGCAAGTTTACCTAAAAAATATGTAGACACCTGGCAGCGCTCTAATGGTACCTACGGTATGTTCAGTGCGGCATGGGGGACCGAGATGTCACCTTGCAGCTCAGGCTTTACTGCCTACAATGGAGCCTTTATGATTGTCAATAGCGAAGTAGGGATTCATTATTTTCTTCCTAGAGTAAAGAAGGCTTCTGCTAGTGTAGTTTTGCTTGACACAATCTATAAACCAGCTTCACCTCCAAGACCTGCGAATAGCAGTCACTATCGTTTTTTTCGCAATATGCATGTTTCAGGAGAAAACGTAGGCATCCATATGTCACATAATAATAAAAATCCGGCAGGATATTTAGATGGACATGTCGCATCTCTTTCCGGTCCAGAATTAGGCCTCAGTTCTGTAAATATCCGGTATTATTTTGACAAAGACGGGTTTACACGTACAAATCCCGTTTTCCCTTTTTAACGATCTCTTCAAAGGAAATATTTTATGAAGTTTTTCTCTATTATGCTAACCGTAGTTGGGTTGCTTTACATTGCCAACGGAATGCCCCCCGTACCTAATTCAACATCACTACCTGCTTACGCAGAAACGGCATTCCCTGTGCAAAAACGAGATTCTGTCAAAAGAGAATTCAAACAACGTTTGCAAGCCGCCCGTTCAAGAGCAGAATGGATGGATCAGCGAATTGCCAATATCTTCGGACCTCTCCCTGATGACACTATCCAAAAAATTCGTATAACCAAACGCCAGGAATTGCGAAATCGCCTGCTTGCTTTTATCGAAAATAACCTCTCAAGAGAAGACGCAACGGGTTTGGGATTTGCGGAACAAGGACTTGCCGACACGATTGTTTTTGAAGAAACATTTGAAGACGAAATAAAAAATTGGGCTAATTACCCCCGGCGAGAAAATAACCCCACGGTATTGAATGTCAAAGACTTTGGTGCTAGAGGAGACGGCACTGGCGATGATCGTCTTGCATTTGAGCGGGCCAATGATGCAATCCGTGCTCTTGGTGGCCGCCCATCAATTCTGCGCATTCCAACAGGAACCTACAGGATGGGCAGTTCCCGCGTAGAGCCAAGTTTTGTGGACAGTCGCGGCGACAGAGTCAACAATCCAACCCCGTCGCAATGCATCTTCTCCCGTCTGGAAAACTGCATCATCGAAGGCGACGGTCCAGACAAGACACGCATCCTCTGCGGTGTTTTCAATGCAGCGCAGGTAATCCTGTCCCACTGCCGGAACGTTACATTGCGGCGGTTGGAAATCCGGCTTGAAAAAACACCGTTTATGGAAGGAACGATCACTGCGTTTGATCCCAAAACCGGCACATGCGAACTGGAATTAAAACCAGGAACGATAAGCCCCGACGATCCCTGTTGGACAGAAATGAGATTGAAACATGTTAATCTCTCCGGTTGCGCATATGACGAAAAAGGAATCATTGTTCAGAATGCGAGAATTATTCCATGGTTGCTGAATGCGCGCAGCACAGGAGAAAACATCGAACGAAAATCCGAGGGAACTTTCCATGCGATATCGATGAATTTGAAAAACGCAAAACCCACCAAATTCCAAAAAATCTCCGGCAATCACTGGCGCTTCTTGTTGGCGCGGGATACCCATCCTGAGTTTTTCGATCGGTTTGTGAAAAATTTGCGTGTCGGCTGGCGGCTTGTCTGGGGGTGCCGATATAATCTTTTCAGCGGCGCGGAAATGCGTTACAGTTCTTACTGCACGTTTGAAGACATTTGGGTACGCAACAGCCGCGCCTCCGCCTTTAAGATCCATTCCTCCCGCTCGGCGACTCTTTACCGTTGCCGACTGTTTCCGGTGGAGGGGCTGACGATGTCGAGTGTGGCCGACGCATGCTTCACGTCCCCAGGAGCTTTTCTCTACCAGTGCAGTTTTGATTCGATGGGAGATGACGGATTCAATGTGAACCGCGTCCATGCGGCGGCGAGAACACAAAAGCAGAGCAATGAACTGGCGCATCCATCGCGCGGCATCAATTTGGGGGGAGAATTGGTCTGTTTTGCAAACTATCATTCCGGGCAGTATCTGGGCAACAGAACCCTTGCGGCAACGGATAGTATTTCGAATCTTCCAGAAGGAAGAATGCGCGTCTCCCGTTTTACTCAACCTGTTGAGGCTGAATTCAATGGATCGATTTTTTACGAACCGCGTCAACAGGGAATCGGAACGATCATAAGTGATTGCTCATGGAACAACGGCCGTCTAGCCGGATGCGTGCTCCAATCTCCGAATGTCATTTTGGAAAACACTCGGTTCGTCAATATCTTCCAAGGGGTGCGGCTGGGTGCGTTGGGAGATTATTACGAGGGACCGCCGCCCTACAATGTGCTCGTCCGGAATTGCAATTTTAAAAATCTGCAAGAAGGACTGACCTGCTGGATTCGGATGATGGCTCCGAAGGGCGGGTTTGAAACAGTCCGGTGCGCGCCGATCCGTGCGCTTGAAGTGGTTGACAACACCTTTACAGCGATCAGCCGTTGCGCAGTTGACATCAAACACACAGGCGACAGCAAATTCGCGCGCAATATTTTCAAGCAGGTAGCAAAAGACTACTCTTTTTCGACCTGCGAAGAAATTACTCGTGAATAACTGCCGGGACATCCGGGTGAATACACACGTTCGGTTCCGGCGGGACGGCAGGTGCTTGATTTGCCGTAATATAAAAAAATACGGTTCTTCTGCACTTTGTGAAAAAACGACGGCGTATAGCCGGGTTCCCGAAGCAGTCAAGCCCCAATTCGGCATAAACGGGAGCGTTGCTCCCGCCGTCCTGCGGACGGACTTTATTCCTGAAATCGTTTCGTTTTTTTGGCGGAACGGCGGATTTCTCCTGGAATCTTGACACAAAACAGTTTTCTGCACAAATAAGAGCAGATGCCGCTTGCAACGTTTTTTTTAGAATGCCTCCGTTTTTCGAGAAGGAGCCGCATCCGGTGGTAAAGTGTGGAAATCCAACTTTGACAACTTTTCCGAACGGAATAAAGGCCGCACTATCCAAGGGAGATTCCTTCATAATAAAACAGATTGAATTAAAAAAAACAATCACAAGAGGTAATTTCAAAAGAATTTAATTCGGAGTGATGAGCCAATTTCAAAAAGATTGGCTCGAAGGAGTATCACATAATGAAACGCTTTTTTATAACGTGTATGCTTTTCTCGTTCTGGTTTTATCCGACACAGGCGGAAACAGCTTCGACCGGAGATTACGGAATTTGTGCACATCTTCAGCGTTGGGAATATCCGGTGTATCGGCAGGAACTCGATATCATAAAAGAACTCGGCATTGGCTTTGTACGTTTTGATTTTGACTGGGCAATGATCGAACCGCGTCGGGGGAAATTCCACTTTGAACGTTACGATGAACTGGTTGAAGCGGCACAGCAAAGAGGTGTGGAAGTCCTGCCGATTCTGTGCGGTTCATTCGACAAGCGTCGAATTTCCGCACCGTATAAACACATGGATGAATTTCTCACCTATGTTCGTGCTTGTGTAGAGCGTTACAAAGGACGCATCCGTTATTGGGAGATAATGAATGAAGCCAATCACCCGTTATTTTGGGGAGAAAAGCCAGACGGGGCGAAATACGCCGATTTGCTTGCCCGAACGAGCCGCCTCATCAGGGAGATTGATCCGTCGGCAGTGGTCGTCTATTCAGGACTGTCAGGTATCCCTCTGGATTTTCTTGAGGCGAGTTTCAAAAATGGTGCAGCAGAAAATTATGACGTGATGAATATTCATCCTTACAGTTGGATAGAAGTGCCGGAACTCAATCTGCCCTCACGCCTTGCCGGGTTACATAAGTTACAGGAAAAATACGGTGTCGACAAACGTGATCTCTGGGTCACGGAAATGGGAAACGCCACCGGCAGCAATCAGGTGACTGCTTTTGACCGGATCGTTGAGCGGGGAATCGAACTTTGCGGAATTGTTCCGGAAGAAAATGAATTGGTTGTCATTGCTGATGACGACTATGGCTATTATTCCGATGACGAAATGCTGTTGCTACAGAAAAGATTCAAATCAATTCGCACTATCGCACTTGCGGATTTGAATCGGCTGGACCCTGTTAAGAACCCTTTTGTGATGTTCTCCGCCGTCGAAAGCTTTCCCGGGTCACAGATCAATAAGATTCAAAGCTACGTCAAAAAAGGCGGTACGATTCTGTTGTGCGGGGGCTTGCCGTTTTATTTTGATCTTGTTCCGGACGGTGATTCATTCCGCAGTGTACAGGTGAATGACAAGTATTTGAAACAGCTCCGCATCGGCTGGTCAGCTTGGTGGACCGACAAGGATATGCCGCGACGCTATTCTTCCGTATTTCTGGCGGACCGTGGGGAATCTTATACGATTTCCGGCATTGCACGCGGAATTTCCGGCCGCAATCTCACCAAAGATGATCGGCTGATTCCACTGGCATTCGGAGTCGAAAAAGACCGGTATTTCCCTTGTGCCGGTGTGTATAAGCTCGGTGGAGATTTCAAGGGCAATGTAATTCTGTGTACCGCACAGGAGTTGAATACGAAAGAGAACTGTTCCGAAGATATGCAGGCAAAGCTCTTGATTCGCAACGGGCTGATTCTGAAGGGACATGGAGTGAATAAATATTTCGTTTTCAAGCTCCCCTGCAAGGAAGAATCATCCCACAGGGAACAGCATTTTGGCATAGTCCGGCGTAACCTAGAACCGAAACCGGCCTATTATGCCTATAAAACCCTGATCGAAATGTGCCCGGACGGTTCTTCAAAAGTCCGCTTGAGACACGCCGGCAGAATTTATATTGCCTCGTGGATGACACCGGACAAGCTTCCTGTCCATGCCGTGTGGACTTATCAGCGTTCCGCCATTCCGGCAAAATTGCAATTCAAGGGAAAGGTAACAAAGGTCGTCAATTATCTCGGGAAAGAGAGTTCCATTGCTTCTCCGGATATTACAATTTCGGACGCTCCCCTTTTCATTGCAGGGCCGGAAAAACTAGAGATTTTCAGAACGGATAAGTGATTTCACGATGAGAGTGTTTGACATTGTCATCGTCGGCGGCGGAATTGCCGGTGTTGCCGCAGCTCTCCAGTCCGCCCGGATGGGGATGCAAACCGTTCTTATTGAAAAGACGGCGTTGGTCGGCGGGCTGGCGACAAGCGGCCTCATCAATGTCTTTCTGCCGCTCTGTGACGGCAACGGGCATCAGGTCAGTTTCGGCCTTGCCGAAGAGATGTTGCGCCGGAGTCTGAAATACGGCCCCGGTGAAATTCCTCCGCGCTGGCGCGTTGAACGCGATGCCGCCGAACGCAAACGTTTCATCAGCGTTTTTTCTCCGGCCTCGCTGGTGTTGGCGCTGGATGAGCTGCTGGAGGAAGCGGGAGTGACGGTCTATCTGGACACGCTGGTCTGCGCGGCGAAAACTGCCGGGAATCGCCTTACGGGAGTTGCCGTCGAAAACGAAAGCGGTCGCTTCACGCTCCGGGCCCGGCAGTTCATCGACGCCAGCGGCAGTGCGGTTCTCGGGCGCCGGCTGGGGCTGCCGGTGACGGCCGGCGAGAATTATTTCTCGCTCTGGGCGCTCGAATGCGTCCGGGGGAAGATCGAAATGAACATCGGCGCGGTATACGGCAATGGAGTTGCCACCGGCAAATTCAGCGACGCGGCGCTGGCGGAGTCCGGCTGGTCGCGACAGCGTCTCGCAGAGCAGAAGCAGACCGGCATTGACGGCAGACAGGTATCGGAGTATTTGCAGAAGACACGCGGTTATCTGCGTGGTTACTATCGCCACTGCTATCGGCAGGAGGAAGCGACCCGGGAATCACTGTACCCGGTGGCGCTGCCGATCATGCCGCAGTATCGCAAAATCTGCGCGATCCAAGCCGCGGAAACCATGCGGGACGGTCAGGCGAACCGGCACGTGCCGGATTCCGTCGGGCTGGTTGCCGACTGGCGGCGAGCGGGCTCGGTCTGGGAGGTTCCGTTCCGGTCGCTGTATTCGGCATCAGGACCGGGAAACCTGCTTTTTGCCGGCCGCTGCATGGGAGCAGTCGGCGACGCCTGGGAGGTGATGCGCGTGATTCCCGCGGCGGCGGTGACCGGGCAGGCCGCCGGCATGGCGGCGGCGCTGGCGCTGCGCGACCGGCTTCCGCTCCGGGAATTGTCCGTCGAACGATTGGGCGACGAGTTGAAGCGCCGGGGGATTCCGCAGCATTTGGAAGAACTGGGATTGACGGAACCATGTCGGAAAGAACGATGAGAAATCAATACCCTCCGCTGCATTCACTGCGGCCGATGCCCTTCTGGGCCTGGAACGGCGAACTGACGTTGGAGCGGCTGCGGCTCCAGATCCGGCAGATGAAGGAGATGGGATTCGGCGGATTCTTCATGCACTCCCGATTCGGGCTGAAAACCGAATACCTCGGCGAACGCTGGTTCGCCTGCGTCAAAGAGTGCATCGCGGAGGCCGCGCGGCTGGAGCTGAGTCCGTTTCTGTACGACGAGGATCGCTGGCCGTCCGGCTACGCGGGTGGAAAACTGACGGCTCTGCATCCGGAATACGCGCAATGCGGAATCGATTATGAATTCTGTTCGCCGGAGAAAAGCGTCCCGGAGTCGGACATCGCCTGCTTCGCCCTGCAGCTGGAGGGCGAAACGGTTGTCGGCTGGCGACGGGTTGAGCCGGGTGCGAAACTGACGGATCAGGAACGCTTCTGTCGCTTTTTTGAAGTGCCGGCTCCGGTGTCCGAGTCGTTGAACGGCGGCAGTTATATCGACACCTTCAACCCGGCGGCGGTTCAGGCATTCCTCCAATTGGTTCATGCGCGATATTGGGAAGAGCTGGGAGAGGAACGGGCGCTGGTGCCGGGCATTTTCACCGACGAGCCGACGTATAACGGCTTCTGCGGGAAGCTGCCATGGTCGAAACTCCTGCCGGAGCGCTTTTATGAAACCTTCCACGTGCGCCTTGAGGAGCATCTGCCGGAACTCTTCTTTGAAAAAAACGGCAAACCGGAGTCCAAAATTCGGTTGGATTTCTATCGCCTGATCACCCGGGAGTTCGTCAATGCCTATTCCCGGCAGATCGGCGACTACTGTCGCGCGCACAACCTTGCGTCGACCGGACATGTGCTGGGGGAGGATGATCTGTTTTCCCAGACACAGGCCATCGGCAGCGCCATGCGTCATTATGAATATATGGAAATTCCCGGCATCGACGTGCTGACCGAGCACTGGCAGTTGTATCTGGCCGCCAAACAGTGTGTTTCCGTCGCGCGCCAGCAGGACAAACCGGTGCGCCTAGCGGAACTCTACGGATGCACCGGCTGGGATTTTCCGCTGGAGGGACACGTTGCGATCAGCGACTACCTGAATGTGCTGGGGATCAATCTGATGGTGCCGCATCACTTCTTCTACCAGATGGGAGGAGAGAGCAAACGGGATTATCCTGCCAGCATTTCACCGCACTCCCCCTGGCACTCGATCTATCGGGCTGTGAACGACCGGATTGACCTGCTCAACCGGACATTCGCACCAACCCGAGAAGTTCGGCGCATTCTGGTGATTCATCCGCAGGAGTCCATCTGGTTCGGGCGGCCGCTGGAGGCCTACGGCAGAGAGCAGGCCATCAACCGGAACGGCTTTTTCCTTCATACCGGTGCGAAAAAAAATGCGGAGATGAACCGGGCGCAGGGAATCACCGACGAACTGCTGCGCCGTCATTTGGATTTCGATTTCGGCGACGAAGATCAGCTGGCGCGCTGGTATCGGGTCGAGCCGCGCGTGCTTCATGTCGGCAAAGCCGCATATCAGGCGGTGGTCATACCGGAACTCCGGACAATCCGCCGCTCGACGCTGCAGGTGCTGGAGGAATTCGTCCGGCAGGGTGGTGTCGTTTTTCATCAGGGCGCGGTGCCGGATTTCGTGGACGGTCTGCCGGCCAGAGCGGCGGAAGTTTACCGGTACTTTCGGTCGCTGAACTATGCCGATCTGGAGGAATTCCGGGACGTTTCATGTACGCTGCCGACCGGAAACGAGGCGGAGACGATGCTGTATCGGCTGGGCGAAGGCGATGATAGAAAGGTGCTTTGGTTGTGTAACACCTCGGTCCCGCCGCAGCTGGACATTCACGCCTTTCCGGCGATTCGCGATCGGATCGCAACTTTGAGCGATGTACAGATTTCGTGGCGGATTCCCGCGGATTATCAGATTTACGAACTGGATGTTGCAAGTGGGAATTCCATTGCGGTCAAAGCGCGCCGTGAAAAAGGGCTGACGTGTTTCTCCTGCGATTTCGATCGCCTGCAGAGCCGCATATTCATCGCCGTTCCCGAAGCGGCTCTTCCCGCTGTTTCAGAGCCTCCGCGCCGGATCGGAGAGCTGCCGGGAATCCCCCGGCGCGGACCATTCCGATACGAGCTCTCGGAGGAAAATCTGCTGGTTCTGGATCACCCCTGCTGGGCGCTTCCAGACGGGGAATGGCAGCCGAAAACGTATGTGCTGCTGCTCGATGCCGAATTGCGCAAACGCCTCGGCTTGCCGCCGCGCTCCATCATGGCGCGGCAGCCGTGGGCTGATCAGGAACAGGGCGGGGAACAGCCGATGCTCCGGCTGCGTTACACCATAAACTGCCGTCGGGAATTCCGGCAGGTGCGTCTGGGGATCGAATGTCCGGAACAGTGGCGATTCTCCTGGGACGGCGTCCCGTTTGAAGCGGTCGATCGCGGCTACTGGTGCGATGAAGCGATTCGCGCGCTGGAACTGCCTGCGCTGACGCCGGGACGACATGTGCTGGAATTGACCACGCAATTCGGCAAAGAGACGGCGCTGGAGAGTCTTTTCCTGATCGGCAACTTTGCGGTCAATGTCCGGGATGAGCTGGAAGAACTGCCCGAAGCGCTGTCCGAAGGCGACTGGACACGACAGGGATTTCCGTATTACGCAGGCAATGTCACCTATCACTGGGACTTCGAGGCGGCTGGAGAAATGCGGCGGTTCGATTTTTCGGACTGCGTCGGGACGGCGTTCGGCGTGTCGCTCAACGGCGAACCGGAACGTCCTTTCGTGGCGCCTCCCTATGAGTGCCGGATCGAGACACGGCCGGGACGCAACCATCTGGCATTTCAGGTGTACGGCAGCCGGAGAAACGCGCTGGGGCCGTTTTATCACCGCGGCGTTCCTTACCTGATCACGCCGCGCACTTTCCGGGAATATGAAGGTTCCTCCAGACAGCTGCATCATTGCGGAATCGCCTGCGGCAAGCGCCGGAAGGTGCAGTCATGAGCGCTTCGCAGCTGCTGGGCGGATACGTTATAATTTATCGAAAACTTGCTGTTATTTAGGGATAGGTTCTAACCTTAACTAAAGTTTTCCTGAAACTGGTTCGATGAGAAGTATTATACAACGGAGAAAATGGAAAAGCAAGCAGAAAATCCGTGGGAGCTGAAAGATTTTCTGCAACACCCTGCAAAAATGTCACTCGAGGAAATTTCGGAAGCGATTTTCCTGCGAATGTCGGCGAAAGCAAAGGCATTGGATCGGCGTGTCGGATGTCTTCGAGGCGGCGCGAGTGGAAGTTTGGAAGCGTAAACCCAGGCAATGGAAGTAGCGAAAAGGCAAAGTTGGAAATGGTTATCGACGGCGGACAAGTTGCGGCACTGAGAATCAAGAGAGCCGATTTCGTGCTTGATTTCCTTGAATCCGCTTTCGATTTTCCATCTGGCGGAATAATATTCGATCATCCGTTCGGCAGGGAGCGAAAGATCGGTCGTGACCAACGGGAAAGCAAAGTTGCGGTAGTAAACGAAGATGACTTTGACCCGGCATTTCAATGCTTTGGACATGCAGATGATCTCGGAAAAAGAGATCTCGCGTTCCTTACCGTACACATGAATTTCAGCAGTCCGCGCCTGATTTCGGAGTTGAGTGGAAAGTTCTCTGACGTTCGGGAGTCTTTTCCCATACCTGGGAGCACGCCCGCGCTTTTTTACGCGCGGGCCGGGAAGATCGAAAATGGCTGCGGAAACCCGCAGCCTGGACAGGATATGAACGGAGCCGGAAATATGCGCCCGGACTTCTTTGATGAGCGGAGCGAAACAAAACCAGGAATCGGAAACGATAAGGATGCTGTTCTGCGTGAACTTTCCGGCAATGCCGATGATCCGTTGGGCGGCGATGCCGGATTTGGTCTTGAGCCATTCCGCATACGGCAACTTGGCGCTGGATTTGACCTTTTTTGCGAGAGGCTTGTAAAGCCCCTGTGCGAGGGGCAGGAATGCCCAGCGGTGGTGGATAAAGCGAAGCAGCCCGACTACGACTCGGCAGTTTCCCCAGATGTATTTGGCCGAGTTCATTTTGGCGGCATGATCGAAATGAGTTGCGCAATCCTGAATCTTTTTCCCGGTTTTCGGGCTGAGCTCGTCGTCAAGCGCCAGAAGAATACGCCCGTCAACAGACGGATCGCCGAGTTCGAGGAGCAACGCATCCCAAAGTTTGCGCCACGGGATTTTTCCGGAATTGATGAAATTGTAAAACCGTTTGAGCGTGAAATGGCTTGGAATGAAATTGGAAAAACACCGGAATATCGAGCTGATTCTTCCGGGTTGAACTCCGGCGACAAGTCCGATGATGATGATTTGGAAAATGGGTTGACGATAAAATGGGATTTCGTTGGTTGCCTTACCGAGCAATTCGTTGAATTTCATCACTGTTTCCTCCAGTTGGTTGCGATCTGTGGTAATATAGCACAATCGACTTTTGGAGTTGCCATTTCAGGCATTGATAATCAACGATTTACGTTGGAAATTTGACACACGGAAAGGGGCCTGTGAGCGATGAAACCAAAATTTTCACCAAAAATGACAAAAACGGCGACAAGTGCGCCTCAGGAGGGCAGGAATCAGGCTTAAAATTGATTTTTGAGCGGGGAGTCGCAATTTTAGTCCGTCCTTGGCGCTTCCCCGGTCAGCCAAAAAAATTCGTGTTTTTTTCAATCAAGGTCGGCACAATAAATTCAGGAACTTCTCTCGATTCGCGGGAGCAGTTCAAAAAAACAGGAAAACTTGAAACCTTAATTGCCGATACAATAATGTACAAAATGAAGAAATTGTTCATTACAATTCTGCTGTTGCTTGTGGTCGCATCGTTCTACACGATGTACACAAGTCGCGACCAGGTCACGGAAGTTCCGATCATTACCTGGCGGACGGATACGAATCCTCAGCGGGAGGAGCAGATCATGCTGTTCCGGGAGTGGCTTGTGGAGAACGGGCACATCCTCAAGGACGCCTCCGGCAATGTTGTAACCTATACCGAAGAGGAAGCCGAGGCGTTAAATGCGGCCTACGGCTCTGCCGGAGCTCCGCTCAAGCCCGGCGATCCGCACTACGTAAAACCGGGTTCGCCGAAGCCGAACGGGGATGTGCAGCTTGAGACGGCCAACAACCAGAGTACGCTCATTCAGGCGGTCTCCGGCATGGCCGGCGATATTTTCGACACCTCCGAGGTTCTCGGCTACTCCCAGCTCGGCGTGGCGATGGATATCACCGAGGACGCGAAGAAGAACGGTTATGGGCTTGAGAACACCTATCCCGGCATGGCCGGGTTGCTGACCGGCATGGACGGCAGACAGTATGGTTATCCCTGTAACGGCGCGAGCGTGGCGATGTGGATCAACCTTTCAACGCTGGAGAAGTTCGGGTTCGGCAGACCGCCTCTGGAGTGGACACCCGAGGAGTTCGAGAAGATGGCCATCGAGTATGTCAAAAAGGCGAATGAGGGACTGCCCCGCCAAGAGTATTTCTATCTGCAGGCACTGGACAGCGGCTGGGGCGTGATGATGGCGATGTGCATCTCCCGCAGCCGCGGGCTGGATATCTATAACGAGACCATGACGCGCTGCATTGCGAACAATGATGTTCTCAAGTATGCGATTAAGCTTTTTTACAAATGGACCTACATGGATCGAATCGCGCCGACTGCGGCAGATGTCGCTTCAATGAACACCGATTCCGGCTACGGTGGCGCGGATTTCTCGAATTTCATTTCCGGCAAGTATGCGATGATCGTCATGGGGAGATACTGCCTCATCCGGTTCCGCGAGGTGCAGGAGGCCCGCGACATGACAATCCAGTTCGGCGTGAGTCAGCTGCCGATGTACGACTACAAGAACCATCCGCTTTCGGTCCGCGCGGCGATGCCTTACCGCGGCAGCAGACACCCGGAACTTGCGAAGCTGTTCCTCCGGTTCCTGGCAAGCAAATCCTACAACTGCTACATCGTGGAGTATGCCGACGGGCTGCCGCCGAATCCCACCATCGTGAGTGCCGACATGAAAGAGATCGCCACGAAGCGCCCGAACGAGCACGACAGCAACGAACTTGAGTTCACCTGGGCTCGCACGATTGCACTGCCGAATTACTACAGCCCTTATGTGAAGACCGGTTCGACGAACTGGCTTCAGAACGGCATCAACCGCTACTTCAACAGGCGGTCGTCGCTGGATGAGACGCTCCAGTACATTGAAGATCGGTACAACAGCGAAATCGAACTCTCCAAACAGGCGATTCCGGCAATGATGAAGGCGTGGGAAGAGGATTGGGCTCTTCAGCAGAAGATCGATGCTTACAAAAAGGAAGGGAAAAAGATTCCGGTTGAATGGATCAAGAATCCCTTCTACGTGAAATATTATCGTGACAGGGGGATGCTCGATGAAAATAACGGGGGAGGAGACAAGTAAAAAATGGCAATGACGAGAAAAGATTGGAAGGACCTTGCAATCGGAGTGGGGTTTCTGCTGCCGAATATTCTCGGTTTTCTGGCGTTCACCGTGGTTCCTCTTGTGATGAGCATCTACATGGCGTTCACGGACTGGAATCTGGAAATGCACAACTATTTCCGTTCGGAACCGATCAGCTTTGTCTGGTTTGACAATTTCGTGAAACTCTTTTCCGACCCCGATTTCCCGCAGTATTTCGGCAACACCTTCTTCATGATGATCGGGATTCCGTTCGGCGTGGCGGGCAGCCTGGTTGCAGCGCTTCTGCTGAATATGGACTTTGTGAAGGGGGACAACCGGAAGCGGCTGATCGTGACCATGATTCTGACCGCGGTGATGGTGAGCTGCTTCGGGCTGCTTGCCGTGCTCGGCCTCGGGGGGACCGGCATGACGATTCTGATGGTTTCCCTCGTCGGCGGAGTGCTGATTCTCGGCTCCATCGGCGGCAAGACGGTTTACCGGACGCTCTTTTACTTCCCGTACTTCACGGCGGGCGTGGCGACCTTCATTCTCTGGAAAAAACTTTACAGCCCGGAAAACGGGCCGATCAACAATGCGCTGCGCCCTCTGCTTGACGCCCTGACGCCGGTGGCGATTCTCATCTCTCCGGCCTGCGAGGCGATCGGCATCGGGCTGCTGATTGTGGTCGGGCTTTTTTACCTTTACATGACGCGGCGGAAAATGCGGCTCTGGAAGGACGGCGAATCGGGGAACTTCAGCATCTGGCTGGGGATGATCCTCTCCTCCCTGCCGCTGGTTTTCGCATGGTGGTGGGTTTCGCCGACCTGGCTCCATATTGCGGGAAAAGAGGAGGAGGCACTTTCGCTTCTGAGCCGCAATGCGAACTGGGTGCTGCTGGTCATGTTGATTTTCCTCGGGATCGGCTGGGGAAGATTCCTGTACAACTATTTCATCGTCGGGCGCAAGTACACCTGCATCGTCGACCGCGGCATCGGGGACTCCACGATTGTCGATGGTTCGGCGATGGTGCTGAATATGGCGCTGGTCGGACTTTGCTGCGTCTTCTGGATGCTGCCCGAGATGGCGGCCGCGGAGGAGGGGCTTACGCCGCCGAACTGGACGTCGGATTACTACTGGGCGAAACCGGCGCTGCTCATCATGGGATTCTGGGGCGCGATCGGCTCGAACAACATGCTGCTCTACCTCGCGGGGCTTTCCGGAGTTCCGCAGGAGCTTTACGAAGCGGCGGACATTGACGGCGCGACTCCGTGGCAGAGATTCTGGAACATCACCTGGCCTCAGCTGTCGAACGTGACGTTCTTCATCATGATCATGGCGGTGATCGGCGGCCTTCAGGGCGGATTCGATATGGCTCGCGTGATGACCGATGGCGGTCCGGCCGGGTCGACCACGACGCTGGCGTATTATATTTACACGCAGGGATTCGGAACGGGCCGTCTCGGTTACGCCTCCGCAGTCTCCTGGCTGCTGTTTCTCATGGTGTTTATCGTGACCATGTTCAACTGGAAATTCGGCAACCGCTACACGAACGAGTGAGGAAGGTTCTCCATTATGCAGGAAAAAAACAGATTCTGGGGCGGTTTCGCCAAACTGGTTACTTTGAATGTGGTTCTCACGGTGATGGCGGTGCTGCTGGTACTGCCGTTCACGTGGATGATCCTCGCAAGTTTGAAGGTGCTCGACGAGATCGGGTATGACTCCTGGCTGCCGGAAGTTTGCCAGTGGCACAACTACAAGGACGTGTTTACGCGGAAGGGAATCTTTTTCGGCCGCTGGTACTGGAATACGGTGTTCGTCTCCAGCTGGATCACGTTCCTGCAGGTGTTCACGAGCAGCCTTGCCGCATTCAGCTTCTCGCGGCTGCAGTGGAAGGGGAGGGACAAGGTGTTCTTCCTATATCTGGCGACGATGATGCTTCCGGGGCTTGTCATGATGATTCCGAACTATCAGAACATGATTCTGCTGGGGCTGGTCGACTCGTATACCGGGCTGATTCTGCCGGCGGCGTTCTCGGCGTTCGGGACGTTTCTGATGCGGCAGTTCATGATGAACATCCCGAAATCACTCGACGAGGCCGCGGAGATCGATGGCGCGACAAAGTGGCAGCTCTACTGGGATGTGGTCCTGCCGCTGGCGCGTCCGGCGCTCGTGACGCTGACGATTTTCACCTTCATCGGCAGCTACAACAACCTCTTCTGGCCGCTGGTCCTGATGAAGACGCCGGACAAATATACGCTGCCCATCGGCATGCTTTCGTTCCAGTCGTCTCAGGGGCAGGAGACGAACCTCCTGATGGCGGCGGTCGCGATGAGCGTGGTTCCGATGATCGTCATCTTCGTGCTCATGCAGAAGCAGCTGGTGAAGGGCATCATGCTCGGCGGCGTGAAAGGGTGAACTGTTTTTCTGTGAGCAGTGCAGTGAACCGGTACGATGTGAAAGAAGACCGGAATTCTGGAATTTCCCCAAGGAACGTAGAAGAACACCAACAAGACTACCGTTCCGATCACATTGAAAAGTGTATGCCCAAGGAAAAAAGCGATATTGAGGCGAGAATGGAGAAAACCGAAGCGGCCATAGACCAACTGATCGGATATTTTCAAGGGCACGGTTACGAGGTGGCGGCGACCTATATGCGTCGGGCGAAAATCGGCATGTTCGGCTACGTTCGCCGCTGGCTGAAGTGGGGATTGATTTCCCCCAGGGCTTCGTCGATGGTTGAAAGAGTTATGCGGGAACTTGGCCGGAGAATCAAGAAAATTGCTTATGGGTGGAGCGACAAGGGCGTAACGAAAGTTGCAAGAATCATATTGAAACGGTTTGCAAACGCCGGAGCTTGGGAGGACTACTGGCAAAAACGGATGACGATTATCGGCAACGTCTTCATCGGCGTTGGAAATTACAAATGTGTTTCACAAAATTTGGGACAATAACAATTTTTTCCAAAGCTCCACCGCGATATCCCCCTCACCATGGGGCTCACTGGGCATACACTTTTGAGACGATTTTCGAACAACGGGGAGCGATCAGCAATTTGCGGTAGTCACTAACTTTTTCGAGGCTGGAGAACTTTTCTGGACAATAAAAACAACCCCGACCACCCGCTCTCCCCCCCCGATAAATCCTGCTTTTTCAGTACGGAATCACCATTCCGTCGAATCCGACCTCTATGCCAAGCGGATTGAAGCGGGCTTCCAAATCTGCGTGAAGAGCTCCGCCGTTGTGCGAAAAATGATTGATGACATAACGGGTCTTCGAATCCGCCGCGCCAAGCTTCACCAAACGGTCGTGAAATTCAAGAATGTGTTTCCCCCCCATGTGATGATCCCGGCAATCATGAAAACCGCAGGTGGCGTCGGCAATGACGACGTCGAAACGAATCTTCATGCGCTCAAACCACTGCCAGGTCTCTTCCGGCGGAATGCCGGTGTCGTTCGCGACAAGAATCCACGCTTCGCCGTGGCGGACCGCAAAGAAAACCGCCTCTTCCGGAATGTGATAATGGTTGGCGGCCAGCGGATAAAAGGTCATGTCCTCCTCCGGGAGTTCAACCGGCTGGAAAAGACGCAGCAGATGCGGAACAAGCGTCTGGTTCGCAGATTCCGGAATGCTCCGGCGCAACCGCTCCAAAACCGTTGCGCGGCCGTAGACGTTCAGCGGAACGACAAAATCGTGAGCGAAGCCCGGCTCCCGCATCTCGAAGGCGAATGTATCGAGATGATCGGTGTGTTCGTGGGTAAAAAACAGATGTTTGAGCGTCGCAGCATTGAGTCCGAGCTTCACCTCTTCCGCATAGGAATCGGGACCGTAGTCGATGCGGACGCGGTCATTGAACGAGTAGGCGGCGGTCATGCGGAGATCTTTTCCTCCGCGTTTGCGGGCCTCCGCACAGAGATCGCAGCTGCAGAAACGCGAAGGAATTCCCTCCGCCGCCGCGCTACCCATAATGGTAATTGCATGCTTCATTGAAAAAGCCTCCTTTTGCACCGTTTTAGATTGCAGTATAACTCATCTGAAATCATCTTCAAACTCCGACGGCTTGTCAAGTTGAACCAGAATGGTTTCCGGACCGGAAAACTCATACTCGAATTCCATGCATTCCCGTTCCGGAACCGGGTTGCCGAGAAGCGTGCGGAGCTTCGCCGGACGGCGCAGGCGGATGGTGCGCTTGCCGGACTCCGTCGTATGAATCATCAGCAGATCTTCCGCCGCCCAGACGGGACACTCCATGTCGGTGAAGAAGTGAACCCCGGCGTCCTGCGCGTATTTGCGGAGCAGGTGAACGGAGAGCGCAGGTGTCGAGGGGGCGAACAGGCTGGTCCAGCCATTTCCAATATATCCGTTCTTTGTTGAAACTGCAAATGCATTCGCGGAATTTTCTTTCAAAAACCTTCACCGCTTTGAACGTATCCCCGACTTGCATTGCCGTTTTGAGCCGGCCAAAGAAGTCGGACAGATGCCCTTTCCCGACACGCTCCGGGAGATTCCGTGATCTTTCAGCATCGGCCGGACGGATAAAACGGCGTCACGGGTAGACCACCTCGAAATAAGGCGTTCCGTATTCAAGTTTGCTGGTATCAAGCGAGAACTGCAGAACTCCGTCTTTGAGCTCAACCGGAATTTTCCGCTCGCGGGAGCCGTTGAAATTCAGCGCATAAACGGTCGGAAGCCCCTTGTTCCCGTTCTTCAGGGAGAAACGGAACTTTCCGGAACGCATCAGAAGCTGCATGTCGCCGATGTCGAGTTCCGAATAGAAGGTTTCATCCGAGTAGACCGCGTTTTCCGCAAGAATCATCGTCGCGACGCAGAGAAGCAGATGTTTCGATTCCGCAATGGATTTATCGTTCTCCAGCGAAATCGCGGTGATCGAAACGGGCGTGCTGACCGACTGCACCGCAAGATCGTTCAGAGCGACCGGCTCACTCTTCTTCAGCACCGCCGACTGGAAGCGCGGCGTATTGACCGTGAGCGTGTGCTTCTGCACATTTGTGCAGATTTCGCCCGTCTCGCTCTCGAAAATTCCGGCGTTGACGTTCGTCCGGTTCCCGGCGGGGAGGATGTTGTTCCTGCGCAGGTTTTCCACCTGTTCGCGGAGAATACGGAAGTTTTTCTCCTTTTCTTCATTGAGCACGACATACATTCCCATGCTCGTCGCGCCGACATACGCCTTGGGAACGATGTTCAGGGTCGCCGCCGGATTCTTCGCGTTCCGGTAGTCCGAACCGATGCGCGTCAGCATGGAGAGCGCGTTGTAGCCGCTGCCGATGGCGCCGATGTATTCGGGAGATTTCAGGACGGACTCGGGAACGTTGAGCGAAACGGAATGCTTCGCGCTCCGGATGTCGCCGCGCTGCCAGCCGAACGCCGTGAAAAGTGAACACATCGGAGCGAAACGGTTGTTCGCATCATCAAACGACGCGCGCAGCGGACGGTAATAAAGAGCGACGGTGTTCATGTGGGGTGTCAGAATCTGCCAGTCCTGCAGGCTCGCGAACGCCGCCCACATCACCGGATATTCCTGAATGTAACGGTTCTGCGGACAGTGCGAAAACTCCGTCATGAAAAACGGCTTGCCCAGCACGCGGGTTGCCGCCGCACGCCCGATATAGTTGTTTAATGTAATGGAGCTGTTCTGGTCGACATTCGACATTCTGCCGCGCCACCATCCGCCAAAGGAAAGACGCTGTTTGAAGTTCGCAGGTGAAAGTTTCGCCTCCGCCGGATGCGCATGATAGGTATGCATCGCAACCGCATTGAAATCCGCGCGGGCGTCGCCTTCGAGTCCGCGCATGAACATATCCCAGTTCGTCACAAAGCCTTTGAATCCGGATTCGCGGACGACTCCGAGATAAAATTCATTCATCTTCCGGATTTTGCCGCGCAGGAATTCGCGCGCCGCCGCGCCGTCCGGAGAATCGGAGCGCAGAAGCGTGAAATTGAATTCCGGAGCGGAAGCTCCGCGCACCTCGCGCCATTCGGTCGTGAAACGTTTGTTTTCTGGTGAATTCGGATTGAACAGATGTTCCTGCTCGTTGAAGAATGTGATGCCGATCAGCTGCGGATCGTCAATCAGCGCTTTGCCGGTGTACGGATTCGGTTTCTTCAGCAGAAAGTCAAATGCGGTTTTCCAGTGTTTCTGATAGACCGGATTGTCGAACATCTGAAAACGCGGATAATCCTTTGCGTTCACCGCCTCCGTCATAAGACCGCGCGAAGTGAAGATATCCAGCATGACATATACGCCGCGCTCGCGCAGACACTTCAGAAGATAGTAATAACGCTCGGCGAATGCGGAGTCGATCTTGAGCTCGTCAACGCTTTGCGGAATGTGAATTTCCGCAATATCCTTCCGGTCCTTTCCCTGCTTCGGCAAGCCGTTGACTCCGGCAAGCGCGCCGTCAAGAAAATGGAAACGCAGAATGTTCATTCCCGCAAGACGGATCTGTTCCGCGAACTCTTCAATTTCCGCTTTCGTAAAGGTGTAAAAGCGGTCTTCCCACGAACCCGGAACAAAGTTGAAACCGCGCAGACGCACCTTTTCGCCCGGTGCGTTTTCAAAGTAAAGTTCCCCGGACGCATCCGCCTTCAGACGACCGTTTCGGTCGATGTCGTATTTTTTGACATACTGCGAAAGGTCCAGCGCCGAACCCGGAATGCGGTTGAACATTTCGACCCGCTGAGAAAGCAGATTGCGTTTGTCCCAGGAAACCTTGTCCATCTTCACCGGACGCCACTCTTTGCCGCGCTGAATGCGGATAATCCGGTTCGTCTTTTCGCGGAACGGGACCTTGCCGCAGACGAATTTCCAGCCGGCGGAACCGCTGAGGACTTTCACGACGACCCGGTTTTTCCCTTTCTTCACCGGGAAGTTGAACACATGATCCGTCGGCTGATAGGTGTTAACCTTGTTTCCGGTCTCCAGCGTATCATAAATTTTTTCGCCGTTCACCGAAAATTCGAACCAGTAGTCCGCAGCACAGCCGACCTGCATCATGCCGTCCGCCGGAGCTTCAAATTCATTGAACAGATACACTGGAGTCTTCTCGGCGAACTTATCGCGAAATTTCGTGAAGTCAATCGTGTTGTTTTCCATCTTCACCGTTTTCGCTTCCGCCCCGTCAGAGGTCCAGGAAATTTTCCATTCCGGATTCAGAGCAAGCGGAAGAAAATTCACGAGCTTTTCGAATTTCACGGGTCCCATCCAGAACTTCGCACCCTGCGGAAGCGATCCCGCCATCAGCATCGGGGAACGCAGAGCGCCCTCATGATCCAGCTGGGAGGTAAATTCCATTGAGACCGTCTGCCAGTCGGTGTTGAGCAGAACATCGCGGTACGATTTCCCGACCGTCGTCCACGGGCGTTCCGCCAACAGACAGTTTACCGAGATTTTCGCATCGCGGTCGCTGCGGATCTGAAATGTGTAGCGATACTTTGCTCCGGCGGCAATTTTCTGTCTGGAAAAGAAATTTATCTGCGTGCTCCACGGGACTTTGGCATCCCCCGCGGACTTCACGGTGAATTCTCCGCAGGGCTCACCTTCCGGAGTCTTCACGTCCGGAGAAATCCGGAAGCCGATCTTTTCCGACGGATACGAAAGTCCGGAAATTTTATCGCCCTCGAACTTCCACTCCTTCAGCGTTTCCGCCGAGAGCAGAACTGCCGCTCCGCAAAGAAATGCGGTCAAAAGTTTTTTCATGCTGCAAATCCTTTCCTGGTTTAATTGTACGGATAGTAGAACGGGCAGACCGCACACCCCGCGGTATACGCGCCATGACTGCAGGTCACGGAACCGAAAACGACGTTTCCGACATGTCCGTCGAAATAGAGCACATTGTTGCGTTTCTGGTGACTCCATGCGCCATCTGTTGTTATATACGCCGGGTCGCTGAGGTAAGACTTCTGAAACTGTCTCATTCCCTCAATCCAGAACGCTTTCGACGAAGGACTTTTCACGCGGTTCAGCTGATGCTGGTAGATCGAACCGTTCTTGATGCATCCGCCGTCGTCACCCAGACGCATCGCGTAATAGCTGAAGAAATTCACATGCTGCTTCTTGCTGTAACACCACTGGCTCGTGCAGATTTTATTGTCATCGGTCGGATTCAGCATGCGGATTTTATTGTATGCTGAAGCGCATATGTTGGCGAAAGGAACCGCAAAATAGAACACCTTGCAGTAGGGATTGTAGTTGCTGCCGAACGGCTCCGAAAGAGGTTTCGCGCCGCCGACCGCTTCCAGAACATACGAGAGATGCCCCACGTAATCAATGCTTCCGTAGGGATACGCTTGCCAACTCTCCGTCATTACGGAAATAATGTCGTTATTGCTGTTCAGATATCCCGTAACGGCGAGAGAAAGCTGTTTCATTCCATTCACGCAGGAAATCGTCCGCGCCTTTTCCCGCGCCGAATTCAGCGCAGGCAGAAGCATCCCGGCAAGGATTGCGATAATCGCAATTACCACAAGGAGCTCTATAAGGGTGAACTTCATTATTCTTCTTTTTGCAAGACAGATGCCGACATGTTTTCTTTCCGCATTCATGGCTACAACCTCCTTTAATTTTTTGTGCTTTTGTCAAAAATTTTCATTTTATGACAATGTTAAATACTTCTATTTCAATGAGGAAACTACAAATTCAGTAATTTCCTCTCTTTTTTCGGATTTCAAAAGGTTCAAGAGGCCTTTCTTGTGGCATGTTATTTTGCCTGAAACTTCCAACAAGGAGGTCCTCTTGAAAAACTCTCTCGATAAGCTCGCGAAATGTGCGACTCAACATCTTTTTCTTCTATTTTATCGTCGATTTCACCAATTATTTCACGGATTCAGGTTAACATGATTCCCGCTTGAAAAATTTACATGGCAGCATCCGGCAGACCGGTTCTACGGCCCGTTTTGTGACGATTTCCGCAAAAATATCGCAAAGAGTTGTCCCGATTGCGTGCATCGGATAATCGACGGAAGAGAGTGCAGGGACTGAATTCAAATCCTCGCTGAGATTATCCGTGCCGATGACCGCGACATCATCGGGGATCCGTTTTCCCGCCTCTTTCAGCGCCCGTATAATTCCATATGCCCGGGTATCGGTTCCGGCGAAAACAGCATCAAATGCAATCTTTTCTTCCAGCAGTTTTTTCATTTCCAGATACCCCTCTTTCTCATCCAGTCTGTCGCAGATGCGAAACAAGGCTGGATCAGGAACAATTCCCGCATTTTCATGGGCGTCGCGATAACCATTGATCCGAGCGGAAATATAACCATCGTTTTCCCATCCGGCTTCAAACAATGCAATTTTACGTCTTCCGGAATCCAGCAGATACTGTACGGCGTTTCGGACTCCTGAACGCATATCAGCATAAACCGTGTTGCAGGAATCAAACGGCGCATAACTCCGGCAGAGAATAATTTTTCCGTTCTCCTGCAGCAGCTTTGTCCATTGCCGGATTACATCCAGGTTTCGATGAATATGAACGAGATACCCGCAGACATCCGGTTCAAGGAGCTTTTCCATTGTTTCTTCTGTTGGCGGAACCAGATCGTCAAGAAGAAAAATTTCTGGAATAATCCCCAGTTCCTGAGCGCGCATTGAGAATCCTTCCAGCACATATTGATAGTTAAACCAGTTCGTTACAGCATTCCGTTCATAAAAGCTCATGGACCGGGTCAGGATTCTGACCCGTTTTCCACGCAGACTGCATTCGGCGATAAAGGTTCCACGTCCTTTTTTCCGGTATAGAACTCCGCGTTCTGTCAAAGTGGCCAGACTTTTATTGACCGTGTGGACTGCTACACCGAGCTCTGTCGCCAGCTCTCGTTCGGAAGGGATTTTGTCTCCCGGCTTCAGATTGGCGATAACTCTCTCCACAATGTATTTTTCCACGAGTTCTCCTCGTGTCACTTCTTTAATCAGCATGAAATAACCTTTTATGTTGGATGCAAACGAGCGACTCACTCACTGTTTTAATTATACTCCAAAGAGGAGAAAAAGTCAAGAGGGATATCTGGAATTTTAATGATAATTTCACAGCCATCCCATAGGAAAAGAAAAAGTTGAAAGATGATGGTTCTGGATGCAACTTATATTTCAGCAAAAAAA